>Ga0272442_10002112_pt1 | contig 29198 bp, 25 predicted proteins | sample SSMForm2O_FD_200262 | JGI IMG/M metagenome (GOLD analysis project Ga0272442, IMG submission 200262) | Marine sediment archaeal communities from Little Sippewissett salt marsh, Falmouth, MA, United States - SSM-Form-2O | ecosystem: Environmental > Aquatic > Marine > Wetlands > Sediment ...
TTCGCAAAGTTTTTTATTCTCCTCTCGCCTAAACATATTGTACCTGTACTTGGGACACCATTCCAAATGGTACAGGTTCTGGCCAATGCTATGGCTACCGCTAATAAGATTCATAATTTTTTCACGTCCTGAGTAGGTACTCTATAGCACCCGCCTTTGGCGGGTGCGCCTATCCAGTACTAAAAAACAAGTATGCAGAAAAAAAGGTAGCGCGTTCATCACCCATACTAAAGTATGGGGATTTCTCGCTTACTAAATGTTAAATATGCTTACAAAACAAAAAAAAATATGTTACTTAAGTATTTTTTATCTAAACAAGTATCTAATTTGGGATGTGAGCTAAATATGTTAAAAAAATATTAGGTGTAACACAATTTCCTCTCGCTTTTCTCAACTTCAAACTCAAAGTGTAATTATTATTAATAAATTACTATAACAAAATTAGATATTACTTTTTCCTGTACTTATTATAACAGTTAAAACAACAATATTTCCCACCATATTCTGGAGAATTTTTTGGGAATTTTTTAATTGTTTTATTATTACCTTTTATACCGCAAAAATAGCAGGTTAAACTGGATTGAGTAGCTTTCTTCTCCTTTTTCTTTTTCTGATCCTTTTTTGTAAAACGTATCATTAAAATAATTCCAATTGCCATAAAGACAAATCCTGCAGCAATAACATAATATAGAACATTAGAGCTTGCTACAGCTGGTCTTTGGTTCACATATTCAATATAGCTGAATGTAAGAAATCCTAAGATAATAAATAAAAGTCCAAAAATGAATGAAGATAATTTTTTTAATTCTGACATTTGAACATCGTAAAAGAAAAGGATGTTTAAGTATTTATAAGTTTTAATATTAAGTAAAAAAAAATACAAACTAACAATGTATAAATTTTAAACTTTTTATTACATACCCCAAAATTTATCTGTCTTTCTTTTTATTTCAAAAATTTTATTTAAAACATCTCTCTCATCAGTATTTAGAACGTCCATTTCTCGTAATTTTTTTGCATCACTTGCAGGTAAATCAGTGTATAAAATATCTTCTCCCTTTATCTGTCTTCCAACAGTAATTCCCTCTATAGATATGGCTACCTCCTGACCTTGGATAGCCTCATCAATTGATTTATTCTCTGATTGTATACCTTTTATTGACCCAATAGCCCTTCCATCTTCTTTCATTAATTTAAGTCCCGTTTTGATTCTACCACTTAAAACTCTTATACCAATTACTGCTGGATGACTCACCCTAAAAACATATTCAGGTAGAAATTTAATCATTCCAGGATGAATATAATCTTGTCGTCTTTCTCTTTCAAGTTCTGCTTTCTTTTTTTCTATCCATTCATCATAATTTTCCATTATTGTATAGATGACATCCTCATTGAAAATGGTAATATATACTTTTTTTATCTCTTCTTTTGCTTCGGGAAGAATTTTTACATTAAATGCAAAAATTATTTTGTTAAATGGATCAACAGTTGCATCTGTCTCTACAATATCTCTTTTTGAAACATTTCCAATTTCAGCTTTTCTAATTTTAATATTTTTATCTCTTGATTCTTTAATCAATGCTTCAAGAGATCCAATTGTATCAGCTTTGATAATTATTCCTTGTTCATCTAATTCAAAATCAATTTTTGTTTGATTCCTTATTTCTTTTATTGTTTCTTCAAGATTATCTTCTACTACTCTAATGGGAGCACCAGGAATCACATTTTCAAGATTTGGAGATGATATTTTTATTCCACATGCAGCATGTACCTCATCAACATTATCAAAACGTTCACGCGGGTCTCTTATTTCATCCAGAGGTTTAGGTTTTAGTAGAGCTTTTATACGTGTAACAATAGGTTCATCGATAGTTCCTATTACAATTTTATCATCAGTTTTTATTGTTCCATTATAAATTATTGCATCAATCGTTTTTCCAAGTCCAATTTCCTCTTTAACTTCTAAAACACTTCCTTTTCCAGAACCACTCTCAATATGTAATTTATCCTCAAGGAACCTCTGTGCAAGACCAACCAATATCATAAGTAGTTCTGGAATTCCTTCTCCAGTTTTAGCAGAAATTGGAATTACACCTATAGTTTTTCTAAAATCAGAGATATTAAAATACAAATCAGCATTTAATTTTTGTTCAGAAACTGTTCCAATTATTTCATAAATTTTTTCCTCAAACATAGATTTTACATTTTGTCTTTGTTTGTCTATTCGAAGCTTTGCATTAAGATTACTTTTTTGCCAACCCGAGATTGCATCTATCTTGTTTGCAGCTATTATGAAAGGCGTTTTATATTGTTTTAGAATCTTTATAGATTCGTATGACTGAGGTTTAAATCCTTCATTAATATCAATTATAAGAATAGCTAAATCCGCTAAAGATCCGCCTCTAGCCCTCAAGGTTGTAAAGGCGTGATGGCCAGGAGTATCAATAAATAGCAGTCCAGGCAATGTAAACTTTTTACTTTTCAATAAATCTCCACAAACTTTGTAAATTGCATCTATTGGAACCTCCGTAGCACCAATATGTTGGGTAATAGCTCCAGATTCTCTTGCAACTACCGATGTTCCTCTAATAAAATCTAGTAATGATGTTTTACCATGATCAACATGACCAAGAACACTTACAATTGGTTGTCTAACATACTTTTTTGTATCTTTCATTAATTAATCCTAGCGATGTTAATAGTGAACCCTTTTTAACATTTATGAGAATAAAAAAAAATGAAAATATACAATTTTTTTTGATATTAAAAAAGTAATGTATAATAATATACAAACATTTATATTTCAATTAACTATAGTTAATTTTATTGGGGGCGTAAATAGAATGGACAAGAAAAAAATATCAATATTTATTTCAATTTTAATGTTAACATCAGCAATATTAGCAAATGGAATCAGTAGTAAATCAATTGATGATAATAAACTATTATTAGTTAAAATATATACAAGTGACATTTCAAATATTGAAGATTTTGAGATTATTAGTGGAAAACCTGGAGAATGGTTTGAGGTTATTTTAACTTATAAACAGCTTAATACATTAGAAAATTCTAACATTTTTTATGAGATTATAATTGAAGATGTTATGGCTTATGAAAACTCTGTTAGGGGTGAATATCATACTCTAGCTGAAATGGAAAATATACTTAATAATATCGCAGATAATTATCCTGACATAACAAGCCTTTACAGTATAGGTACAACCTATGAAGAAAGAGATATTTGGTGTCTAGAAATTACTGATAATCCTGGAGTAGATGAAGGAGAACCCGGTGTATTTTTTATGGGTCTTCATCATGCTCGTGAATGGCCAACTGTTGAGATCTGTTTGAATATTGCAGATGAATTAACATCCAAATATGGTTCAGATCCAGATATTACTGATATTGTTGACAATGTAAGATTATGGCTTGTAACTTGTGTAAATCCAGATGGTTATTATTATTGTCATGATCAAGGTCATGATTGGCGTAAAAACCGTAAACCATATTCTTCTTATATTGGCGTGGATCCAAATCGTAATTATGCAGGCTCATCAAATGGGGATCCTTGGGGTTCATGGGGATCCGTCGGAACTGGTTCAATAAGTAATCATCCAAATTCAGAGGTTTATTGTGGACCTTGGCCTTTTTCAGAAGCAGAAACCCAAGCCACTAGAGATATTTTTCTAAATAACGATATCTGTGCAGCAATAAGTTGGCATACTCATGGAGAACTTGTAATGTGGCCTTGGGGTTATTCTTATGATCCTGCTCCTGACTCAACCTATATGACGCAGGTTGGTCAACAAATTGCGTCTCGTATTACTAGTCAAAGTGGTAGTGGTTCGTATACACCCACTCAAGCAGCAGGTCTTTATCCAACAACTGGAGATACAGTTGATTGGGCATATGGTTATAGCCATTATGTGCTTGGTAAACCAACATTTGCATATACAATTGAAGCATGTTCTTCATTTCATCCATCAGAAAGTTATCTAGATCAAGTTTGTGAAGAAAATTTAGATGGCGCTCTTTATCTTTTAGAAGAAGCTGAAAATATTCGAGATACTGTTGATGTAAGAGTTATTCCTCCAGTTGTAGATAACATGGATGAAGATAGTGATGGTAATTATAATGTTTCTTGGGTTGAAAAAAATCCTAATGCAGAACCAACTTATTTTCAATTAGACGAACTATCTGGTTTATCAATATATACTGATGATGCTGAATCTGGCGCGGATGACTGGAATGTTGAAGGATTTGCTCTTTCCACATCAAGGTCTCATTCCTCAAGTCATAGCTACAAATCCAGAGAGGAAGATGAAGATGTTTCATCAATGGTTACAATTAATCCAATTCCTATTACCGAAGAAACAAATCTAACCTTTTGGTGTTGGTATGATATTGAAATAGACTATGATTATGCATTTGTTGAAGTAAGTAAAGACAGAAGAATATTCGATGTAATTGATAAATTTACAGGCACTTCAGGAGGTTGGACCTTAAAGCAGTATAGCCTTAATGATTATATTGGCGAGTCAATTTTTATTCGCATAAGATATATTACAGATCAATACACACAAGAAGAAGGATTCTATATTGATGATATACACCCAATAGCTGAATTTGATACAATAACTACACTGTCTGATACTATTACTGAGAATAATTATGAGATAACTGATCAACCTGAAGGTACTTATTACTATAGAGTTAAAGGATATAATTCGGCTTATGAATGGGGAGATTTTAGCACATTAGAAAATATAATAGTTAGTTTTGCTGGAGCACCTAAAAAGCCAAATATTTCTGGACCCAATGAAGGAAAACCAAATATTGAATATAACTATACATTTGTATCAACCGATCCAGAAAATGATGATATTTATTATTATATAGACTGGGGAGACGGAAAAATTGAAGATTGGATTGGACCTTATGAATCTGGTCAAAAAATTACAATAAATCATTCTTGGGAAAATCAAGAGACATATATAATTCAAGCTAAGGCAAAGGATACTTCTGATCATGTAAGTGATTGGGAGACCTTTGAAGTGAAAATTCCTAGGGTTAGATTGTTATCTAGAATCAACATTTACAATTTTATAGAAAGGATGCTGGAAAAAATCCCTATTTTCTACAGATTTTTCTTAAAAATGTAGATATTTTGTTAAATAAATATTTCCAATCTCAATTCAATAATAGAAAAATTTATAATTTAACAATTGTTAACATTCATTAACATAAGGGGAGTATTATATGAAAAAATTCTTAATTATAGTAATCGTTGGAATTTTTATTATTAGTGGATTTGGAGCTAGTGCAATTAAAACAATAAATGTAAAAACGGATTTAGATACAATTGAATTTAAAGATTATTTTTCAAATGAAAACTCAAGAGATTATACTCATACCGTTTTAGTTGAGGTTGGAACAGCAACATGGTGCCCATCATGCCCCGCATCAAATTTAGCCTGGCATAACATATACAATAGTGGAAATTATAATTTTGAATATTGTGAATTAGTTACAGATAAAAGCAGTGTTGCAAGTTCCCATATGAATAATTATAATCTATATTGGGTGCCAACATCATATTTTGACGGTGGACAATTTGTGTATCCTGGAACATCCTATTCCGATTTTTATAACAATCTTGATACTAGCGGTTCAAGATCAGTTCCAGATTTAGTTGCATCACTAAACGTTGCTTGGCAAGAACCAGCAAAAATTGAAATTGATTTAAGCATAAAAAACAATGATGCATCTGCTTATCCTGGAACTCTCAGAGTTTATATTATTGAATTGGAATCGTCATTATGGAATGATAATTCTGGAAATCCTTATTATCATGCATTCTTAGATTTTGCAATAAATGAAAATATCAACATTCCAGCTGGAAATACTTATGAAGATAGTATAATTTGGGATGGATCATCAGAAGGTTATCCAAATATTGAAGAGAGCAATATTCAAGTTATATTAGCAGTTTTTGATGATACCGGACATCAATCATATTCTGATCCACCATCTGGAGCTCCTTTCCAAGCATATTATGTTGATGAATGTATAGCAACAGAGGTAGGACAAGGAGGTAACAATGATCCGCCAAATCCTCCTGAGATTGAAGGACCTACCAATGGAATAATTGATGTTGAATATGACTTTAATTTTAATTCGATTGACCCAAACGGTGATGACGTAAAGTTCTACATTCTATGGGGCGATGGTTATGTTGATACAACATCTTATGCAACAAATGGAACCGACGTTATAGTCTCACACACATATACAACGCAAAAAACATTTAAAATCCAGGTAAAAGCAATTGACACAAACAATGAAGAAAGTGACTGGACAGAATTTGAAATAACAATTCCCAGGCATAGACAAAAAAACAAGTATCTATTTAACTATCTATTTGAAAGATTCCCGAATTTATATCGAATTCTAAATCAATTATTTTAGATTATAAATTCAGATTTTTTCTTTTTTTAAAAAGTTATAACTTAGTCTAATCGAAAAATTTATAATTTAACAATTGTTAACAATCTATAATCAGTAGGGGAGTATTAAATGAAAAAAATAATACCAATTTTAATCATAGGAATCTTTTTCCTATCTAGTTTTGGAGCTGTTGCTGCTAGAAACGAACTTAAATTAAATAATTTTGAATTCAATGAAAATGAACAAAACACATTAGGAGCAAAAGGAACGCATTATGCTTTTGGAGAATATGGTACCGCGACGACATGCGGTTATTGTAAATATGCACATGGAGCATTAAAGGAACTTTATCAAGAAGGCCAACATGATTTTTATTATGTTTCATTGATTTGCAATAAAAATACAAAAGCTGCTACTAGAGCATCAGAATATAATCTATATGGCTATCCAACTGTATGGTGGGATGGTGGCTATAAAGTAAATGTTGGTGCGGGTAGCATCCCAGGTGCAAAAAGTGCATATAAAAGTAGTATAAACTCCTGTTTAAATAGAGATGTTGAAGATATTGATATTGATCTCTCTGCAACATGGCTTGGCAGTACAAAAATAAGTGTTGATGTAACGGTTATAAATAACGAAGCAACAACTTACAGTGGTTATATTCGTGTTTATATCACTGATATTGCTTCCAGTGAGAATTGGAGAGATACAGCTGGAAACCTTTATACATTTGCATTTTTGGATTGGGCATTTAATGAACCAATATCAATTACCTCAGGTGGTTCATGGTCAGATACAATGACCTGGGATGGTAGTGCAAATGGTTATTCATCAGTAACAGAAGACAATCTAATGATTTTTGCCACAGTCTTTAACGATGAATGGAACCAAGGTTACTCATATCCACCAAGTGGAAATCCATTTGATGCATATTATGTAGATGAATCAGTTGAATATCGCGTCGGAGACAACAGAGCACCGAATTCTCCAAGCAGCCCAAATCCATATGATGGAAAAACAAATGTAGATATTAATTCTGAATTAAGCTGGAAAGGCGAAGATCCAGATTGGTTTGATACTATCACGTATGACCTCTACTTTGGAACGACTAATCCACCACCGCTAGTTGAATCAGATACTGAAGATGCATCTTATGACCCAGGAATTTTGGATTATGAAACCACATATTACTGGAAAGTTGTTGTAAAAGACCCTTATGGAGAATATACTGAAGGATCTGTTTGGGAGTTTACAACTGAAGCAAATCAACCACCGACAAATCCCGATATAACTGGTCCATCATCTGGGATTCCAGGTCAGGAATATAGTTTCACATTCGTTTCAGCTGATTCAGATGACTTCGATGTTTATTATTATATAGACTGGGGAGACGGAAACATAGAGGAATGGGCAGGACCTCATAATTCAGGTGAGACGGCTAGACTTTATCATAATTGGGAAGAAACATCAACATATATAATAAAGGCAAAAGCAAAAGACACGTTAGGTGCGGAAAGTGGTTGGTCAGAGTTCCAAATTGAAATACCAAGAACAAGAAACATTCAAAATCTATTTATTATTCATTTTTTCGAGCGATTCCCAAATACATTTCGAATATTAAAACAGTTATTAGGGTTTTAAAATAAAAACCCTCTTTTTTTTATTATATAACAGAAGTAATGATATTTTCAATATTAAGGTCTAGAGCTCTTTCACTAATATAAAGATTTACACCAACATGTTTTATACAAGCATCTAAAATTATATTAGGATCAGTTGGAATATGTGATCTGCAAAGCTCCATTGTAAATGAAATGATGTTGTGTTCACCATATGCCCAATTTTCAAATGTTCCTAATGTCCCCCCTAATCTTGGTATAATATAGTTACCCCCTGTTATTAAACGATACTTATTTATTTTTGACATATTCTCTCCAATTGACAAATAAATATCCTCATGTGGAGCTTTTTTTGATGTATGGTACCATGGATAAAACATAACTTCACTATATGAATGATAAGATAAAGCAAGACTAATATTTTGATTTTCAATAAAATACTTTATTGTTTTTGTTTCATTTTCTGAAAAGGGGCGTGGACCCCTATAATTAAAACTTGAGTCAATTGCATTTACAAATAGACGATAATTAAATGGAAATAAATAATATAAAATCCAATCATAGCCATAATTCCTATTCAAATTTACGCCATAAGAGGTAATTTCATCCTTAAAACCAAAAGGTCCATGATTCGGCACTCGGTTTTTTCTTGATCCGATTTCACCATATTCCACTCCATCTGGATTAAGCATTGGAAATAAGAAAATCTGGGTATTATTAATTGTTTCTCTAACCCTGTCTTCCGAGGGATCTTCATCTACAAGACCATCTTCATCATTATCAAAACCATCAATCGGGTCCTCATTTATCTCACCATCCATATCATCATCTGTGTTTTCCTTGTAATAAAAATTAGTTAGATGTCTGATAAAATAGAGAAGCACCTCAAAAGAAGGCCATTCGTTACCATGATGAGCACCAATTAACAAAACACCTGGTTCATCCTCATCAATTTCTACATTATCAGAAAGTTTAACCATCCAAATATCCCTACCCTCATATGTTTTTCCAAGTGATTCAAAAGATATTATATCGGAATAGTTCTTTTTAAGATCAATGAAGAGGTCAATCATTGAATCATATGTAAAATATTGATAAGAATCATCAATGGAACAATTTTTATTATCAAATAAATCATCCATATCTGAAGCAATAGAATTAAATGGAATAACGATCAAAAATATTGATATTATAAGTGTTATAGATTTTAAATTAAATTTATACATGTTATCTCTGCAATTATATATTAATCATTTATGTTTTATAACTTTTTTCAATGAAAATTAAGACGATATTGAATTTTTAAGTTCAAGTTGTTTAATATAGTATTTACCCCACAAAAATGAAATAATCGAACCGGCAAGATTTGCAATAACAATCGACCACCAAATACCTTCAACACCAGCATTTAAAACAAATGTAGAAATTAAGGCAAGTACAATTGTAAGAACGATTGTTCGAAGTAGTGTTGCAATTAGAGCAAATATACCCTTTCCTGTCCCTTGAAACATTGCAGAAGATGATATCCCAAAAGCAGCTCCCGGATAAAAAAAGCAGGAGATTTGTAAAAACATCGTTAAATCATCCCTTATAAAAAAATCCTCAGGTCTGGAGGTAAATATCGTTGATATAAAGGGTGCTAAGAGAAAAATGATAATTGCTAGAATTATTTCAACAATAAACCCAGATCTTGCGGAGTACATATAGGCTATATTTAATTTATCATAAGCTCTTGCACCATAAGCTGCACCAGTAACTGATACAATTGCTGTAGCCATTCCAAGAAGTGGAAGTATTGCAATCATTACAACTCTCCAGCCTGTATTATAAACTGCAACAAAATTCTCCCCCTCACTTGCAATATTTATAATAATGATTATAGCAATCATAGTAAATGACATAGAAAGTTGTTGAACGGAAGCAGGAAGTCCAACCTTAAAAATATCTAATAAAATCTCTTTATTGAATTTAAACTTTTTAAAATTAAACGATACATAAGTATCTTTTCTAAAAAACAACCAATATACAAGGATAAATGAGGATATTGCCAATGCTAAAACCGTAGCATAAGCAGCACCAGATACACCTAAACCCAAAGTGAATATAAAGATAGGATCAAGAACAATATTTATACCTGCACCAATCATCATTGCATACATAGCTCTTCTTGCATCACCCTCACTTCTTAAAATTGCAAAAGCAATATTTGTAAAAAATATAAAAATACTGCCAGCAAAAATAATTTTACCGTAAGATATTGCCATTGATGCACTTTTTTCTGCACCAATTATTACAAATAACCTATCAGAAGAAAAAAATAACACAACCGAGAAAACAATTGCAAGTAAGGTAGATATTATAATTGAATGAATAGCAACATTGTCTGCACCTTTCTTATCCTCTGCTCCTATTCTCCTCGATATCGCTGATCCACTACCAACACCAACACCAACTGAAATGGATATCAACATCATAAAAAAAGGCATTGCAAAACCTACTGCTGCAAGTGCTTCAATTCCAATATCAGAAACTTCTGCAGAGGTAAAAATATCTCTACCAAAACCTGAAACCCAAAGTGCATCTACTAGATTGTAAACAGTGTGGGCAGACATTGCAATAATCATTGGAACTGCTAGTTTCATGATGGCTTTTTTAGGTTCACCTAGTAAGGTTTCAACTCCTTTTGTTTTGGATGAATCATTTTTTTTAGAAAAAGAAAGTGCTGCCACCTTCAGCGTCAATGGTAAGCTTTATTTCAACTTTGTGGTTAATAAAATTGGTGAAGAGATGAATGAAAAAAAAATAAATATTGGTGACAATGCACCAGATTTTTGCCTATTAGACCAAGATGAAAAAGAGACTTGTCTGAGTAACTATCAGGGAAAAAATGTTATATTATATTTCTATCCAAAGGACAACACCCCAGGATGTTCACTTGAAGCAATAATGTTTACAAAATATAAAAATGAATTTGAAAAATTAAATACAACAATTCTTGGTGTTAGTAAAGATAGTTGTAATTCTCATAGAAAATTTATTGAAAACAAAAAAATAAATCTAACTTTAATTTCTGATACTGAAAAAGAGATCCATAAAAAATATGGTGTTTGGAAATTAAAAAAATTTATGGGTAAAGAGCTTTTAGGAACTATTAGAACCACGTTTTTAATAGATACAAAAGGAATAATAAAGAAAATATGGAGCAATGTAAGGGTAAAAGGTCATGTAGAAAAAGTATTAGAAGAAGTTAAAAAATTAAAGTATTAATTATTATTGTCCATATTCTTTATATACAAGTTCCCTATTCCGACTTCTAATGGCGCTTTGGCAAGGTGACTCAAGAAGAAGTAAAACTGGTAGAAGAATTCGTTATGCACGAGGAAAAAGAAAATTTGAGATAGGTCGTGAAAGACATCTTACAACAATTGGTCCTACAACATTAAAAAAGGTTAGAACTAAAGGTAACAATGGAAAGATAAGGGCAAAAACAACGAATATTGCTTATGTGGTAGATCCAAAAAACAACAAGACAACAAAAACAGAGGTAGTTTCAGTTGTTGAAAACAAAGCAAACATTCACTACGTTAGAAGAAACATAATAAACAAAGGTGCTATTATTGAAACAAAGCTGGGTAATGCAAAAGTAACATCAAGACCCGGACAATATGGCAAAGTAAATGCTGTACTTCTTTCTAAATAAAATTGTTGTGATTAATTATGGTCTCCAGAGGAGATGACAAATACGTTGTTTGGCCAATTTATTTTGATAATTCAGTTTCAAGACTGGCAGGTAGGAAAGTTTCTAAAAAACAAGCAGTGGATAAACCAAATGTCGAAGATATTGCAAAAGCAGCAAAATCACTTAAATTAAATCCAGTGATTGAAAAGGATTGTTATCATCCTTCACGAAACTGGAAAAAAGAGGGAAGAGTTCTAATTGACAAAAAGGACATCAAAGGTAAGCTTTTAAGACAAATCGCAAGTCGATTATAGTGATGTTAAATAGCTTACTTAATTTTGTAAAGTTTGTTAAGTTTATAAATTTAATTTTTAATTTTTTGAGTTAATTTATTTTTATTGTGTTAACATGATACACGATTACAATATTAAAATATTGCTAACCTATGTCTAGCCTTATAATGAATAAGTGATAGATACTATTTAGCATGCGATAGCCTTATAAATTAAAATTAGCTTAGAAAAAATGGATGGATGCAGATTCAGTAAAAGCAGCAATTTATACTAGAGTATCAACTGAGGACCAGGCGAAAGAAGGTTTTTCACTAGATGCTCAACTCGACAAACTTCGATCTTATTGCAAAGCAAGAGATTGGATTGTAGCAGAGGAATATGTTGATGATGGCTATTCAGGACGAAATGTTAAACGACCTGCTTATTCTAAAATGATGCAAGAGATAGAAAAATGGAATACACTTCTTGTAATAAAAATGGATAGAATACATCGAAACTCAAAGAATTTTATGACCATGATGGAATACTTAAAACAAATGGATAAAGAGTTTGTTTCAATGTCAGAGTCACTAGATACATCAACAGCAATGGGAAGATTTGTAATGGATATTATTCAACGTATTGCTCAACTTGAATCTGAACAAATTGGCGAACGTGTCTATATTGGCATGGAACAAAAAGCAAGGACTGAAGGTGGTGTGTTAGGTTTTAACATACCATATGGTTATGATTACTCAGATGGAAAGTTATTAGTAAATGAAGACGAAGCAAGAGTAATAAAGAGCATTTATTCAAATTATATAGAAGGGAAGAGTATGGGTGAAATTGCAAAAATGCTTAATTCTACAAAAATTCCAACGAAAAAGGGGGGGTTATGGGCAAAAAAGACTATTTCAACGATATTAAAAAATCCGACCTATTGTGGATACCTTCATTGGAAGCAATATGTGTACCAAAACAATCATGATGCAATAATTTTAGAAGATGATTATAATCAAATTCAAATTTTAATTGAAAATCGCGGTGGATCTCCAGCAAAAAAGCTAGAAAAATAGATATTTTTAGTTACTTTCGGACTACCGAAGGTAACCGTAAGAGAGAATAAAATTTAAATAATACATCTTACATACATGGAAAAATCATATACTTGAGATGTTTCAAATGTCAAATTATAAAGTAGCATTCTATATTAGAGTAAGTAAGGGTGAACAAACAAAAGGATATAGTGTTGATGGGCAAAAATCAACTTTAAAATTATGGGCTGAAGAGATGAATTGGAAATGGGTAAAAACTTATTTTGAAGAGGCAAGTGCTAAAGATCTAAATAGGGAAAAATTTCAGGAGATGATTACTGATGCTAAAAATGGACTTTTTGATGGAATTTGTATCGTCGATAGTGATAGAGTTAGTAGATCAACAAAAGACCTTCTTAATGTCATGGATAATTTAAAAAATTATAGAGTTAAACTCCATATACACAATTTACAACATATAGATATATATAGTGAGCAGGGAAGATTTACACTCACAAATTTAGCAGCATTTAGTGAATTTTTTAGAAAACAATTAGCATCCAAGATTCGTGCAGGTGTAAAACAAAAAATGAAAAATGAATGGTTTGGTCAAGCGCCATATGGTTATTCTATTTTATCTGATATAAAAGGCAGTCGAAAAGTAAACACAAGATTGATAGAAAATTCAGAAGAACAAGAAATCCTAAAACAGATGAAAAAATTAAGAGAATTTGGAAAAAGTTATAGTGAAATAGCTGAAGCACTAAATAAAGATGGAATTCCAACAAGATTTACAAAAGAGGATAAAAAAAGTAGTTGGCACTCATCAACAGTTAGAAATATTCTTATAAGACCTGAAATTAAAATAAACGAGAATCGTTCCAAAAATAATGATAAAATGTAGCATGATTATACTATTTTACGTTGATTTTTAAAAAGTTAAGTTGTTAGCTTAAATAACTTAATAAAAACAATATTAAAGTTTTAATGGCTTTTTTTCGTCATTAGTCTAATAAATTCATACAAATTTTTATAAAGGACTTTGTGCTATTAATTATCATAAAAGAAAAAGAGGGAGGTGAGAAATGAAAAAAATAATACCAATATTTGTAATCGGAATATTTGTTTTTAGCAGTTTTAGTGCTATTGCAACAATTGAAAATAAAAAACCAGTAGAACCTATCGCAGATGAACTTGATCAATATCAAGAAGTAATGACAGAAAATGCAGCAATTCCTATAGGAAATCTTGCAATCACTGATCCTCCAATATACATACAAGTTGCTCAATCCTTTATGCCAACAAAAAGCATAATTACTAGAATTGAACTTTTAATAGGAAAAAATAGTACAGCCGTTAGTCCCCTAGATATTTCTATAAGAAAAGAATTGACAGAAGAAGACTTAACAGTCACAAGTTTAGATCCAAGTCTTGTTCCAACTGAAACCTATGATTGGGTAGAAATAGATATTGATGATATAATAATCACAGCCGGTGAAACTTACTACATAGTAGGACTTACTGAAAATATAACTGATAATTATTATGCATGGGGTGCAAACAATATGTCTGAATCCTACCTAAATGGTTGTATGTGGATTTCAATTGATGAAGGAAAAAACTGGACAAACGAATCCAATTCACAGAATATTCAAAACTATGAATCGTTTTCTTACAATGCAGCAACTACTGATTTCCAAGAAAATGTTACCTGGGATATGTGCTTTAGAACATATGGAAGAAATAACGATGCACCTGACACTCCAACAATTGAAGGACCTTCAAGTGGAAAAGCTGGAGATACTCTAAATTACGTTATTTCATCAACAGATCTCGATGATGATCAAGTATATTACTGGATATCATGGTTTGATGATTGTCCAGATATCTATTGGGATGGACCTTATAATTCAAGCGAACCAATAACAAGAGGATATACTTATGAAGAACAAGGAACCTATACAATTAGAGTAAAAGCAAAAGATGTATTTGATGCAGAATCGGATTTTGCAATATTGGAAATCGAGATACCAAGAACCAGACATTCAAATTATAACATTTTTTATTTACTATCTCAACTATTTCCAAACGCCTTTTCAACTATTATAAAAATATTAAAATTATAAAAGAAAATCTTTTTCTTTTTTTTTATTGAAAAATTAATTAATTTACAATGAATATTTACAATTTTATTAAAAATAAGCGAAAAGGTTATAAATTAACATGTGTTAAATTATAGTGGGAGGTGAGAATTAGAAATGAAAAAAATCTCGAACGGAGCTGGCGTACTTTTAATAGCAGTTGCTATGATTTTATCAGGTTTAGCTGCTACAGCAAGTACAGAACAACAAGTACCAAGTGCAAACTGCAGTATAGGTAGCGGATCCACCCCCGGAGCCATAGGACCTATTGTATGGGACAACGGCATGGATTTTACAGGTTTAGGCGCAGCACAAAAGGATGATAATTATCCATTCTATGCAGAAATGGCTGATGACTTCCTTTTTGATGCAGAAACCGAAGTTGCTGATGTCCATTGGGTTGGCGGTTACTGGGGAACTGATTACAACACAGCTTCATGGCCATGGGAAATTACTTTCTATGACGACCGTGGAGATGGTGAAGCACCTGGTGATGTAGTATTTGGGCCCTTTGAATTCGATGACACACAATATACAGTCGAATTGATCCAAGACACTGGAACATCTATATATAACACATATAGTGTTGATTTAGATGAAACATTAACTTTCCCAGCAGGGGAAAAGTTTTGGATAGCAATTCGAGGAGTTGGATTTTTCCCACCACAATCTGGTTGGGGATATCAAGATACTGTACAATTGTGGGAAGCTGTTTTCAGATCAGAACTTTTGGGATATCCAAATTGGACTGACTCAACCATCGTATGGGGCGCAATGAAAGACGGTTGTTTCCAACTAACTGGCCCATTAGGACCTATTGCACCAACAGCACCAGATATTGATGGTCCTGGCGAAGGTACTGCAGGAACAGAAATTTGTTGGACTTTCCATTCAAGCGATGAAAATGGCGACATGGTCAAATATTTCATTGATTGGGGAGATGAAACAACTAGTGAGACAGAGCTTGTTGAGCAATGTACACCATACGAAGTATGTCATACATACGAATCTAAGGGAGATTACGTAATAACAGCTTATGCAGAAGATGAAACTGGTTTAACCAGTGACGATTCTACATTTAGTGTAACAATACCAAGAGCTAGATCTGTTAGTCATCCAGTACTATTTAGGTTGTTTGAGCGTTTTCCAAATGTATTCCCAATACTAAGACAGCTCCTAGGTCTATAAACAAAATAAAATCTCTCTCTTTTTTTTCTTTTTTAAATAAGAACGTTTATTTTGTTATGTTTGTAATTTAATTATATTTATTGAGTTAATTTTGTGTTTTTAATTAAACAAAACCTTTAATAACAGGCATAAATTTACCCAGCCAAATAATGCTCTCAGGTTAAGAGGATAATTTATGTACATAGTAATCGTAGGCGCTGGTGGAATAGGAAGACGACTTACAGAAATTGCTCTAAATGATAGTAATCATAATGTTATAGTAATTGACAAAGACCAGGCCAGATGTGAAGAAATCGCCAGAAAATTTGATGCAGTAGCAATTAATGCTGATGCTACACAAGAAGAAACTTTAGATGAATCAGAAGTAAAAAAGGCAGATGTACTTGTTGCAACTACAAATGATGATGCAGTTAATCTTATGGTTATATCCCTTGCAAAAAACAAAGGTGTGAAGCATCTTGTATCAGTTGTTAATCAGGAAGAAAGTAAACCCATGTACATGGAAAAGGGTGTGAAGATGATAAAAAGCCCAAATATTGTAATGGCAGAGCATCTTTACAAATCAATAAAGCACCCTAATGTCGAGGAGTATATGAACGTTGGAAAATATGCAGAAATTTTCAGACTTCCAATTGCTCCCAACTCAAAACTTTCAAGAAGAACAATAAAAAAGATAGGGCTGCCTAAAAAAAGTCTAATTGTAGCAATCGAAAGAGATCATAAATTCATAATTCCAACAGAGGATGTTGAACTATTTTCTGGTGATAAGGTTACAATTCTTGCTCATAAAGATCAAGTTGATAAAGTTGCAGCATTGTTCTCGGAGTAAAATATCTAAATTAGAACGTAAATTATATATAAAGGTTATAAGATTATAGGTCGTGTTTTTCTTAATTTTGGAGAATTATTATGGAAGAAAAAGAAGTAACTAAAACAGGAACTACTACACTAGGAATGGTATGCAAAGATGGAGTTGTAATGGCAACTGAGACAAGAGCAACAATGGGCACTCTTATTGCTCATAAAACAACAAAAAAACTCTATCAGATAGATAATCATCTTGGACTTGCAACTGCAGGCCTTGTTGGAGATTTGCAGACACTTGCTAGGTATCTTAATGCCGAAGCAAATCTTTATAGATTAAAACGTGACCAGAAAATACCTGTAAAAAGCGCTGCAACACTTATGTCAAATATTCTAAATCAAAGAAAGTTTTATCCTTATTATGTCCAATTAGTCCTAGCAGGATATGATACTTCTGGAGGACATGTTTATTCTCTTGATGCTGCTGGCGGAGCGATACCTGATAAGTACACAGCAGGAGGATCAGGTTCACCTTACGTATTTGGCGTTTTAGAAGATACCTATAAGGACGGTTTATCAACAGATGAAGGTGTCGATATTGCAGTTAGAGCGATTACTGCTGCAAAAAATAGAGATTCTGCATCAGGTGGTATGATAAATATTGCAGTTATTACAAAAGATGGATTTAAAGAAGTATCTGAAGATGAAATAAATAAACGTCTAGAAAAATTAGCAAAATAAGTAATTCAAGTAATTATTGTTTCTTTAAGTGATAATTATTCAAATTAGATTTATAAGAAGTTTATAGAAGTGTAAAAATGCCAGTAGATGATGTTTTAAGAGAAATAAAAGGAAAAGTTAGAGGTGTAATCCCTCCAAGTATCGATGTTTCAGATGTCGAATTCGAAGGAGCATTAATTGTAATTTATACAAAGCATCCTGATAAATTTGCAAAAAATGAGGAACTAGTTAAACAACTTGCAAAACTTCTTCAGAAGCGTATTGTTGTTCGACCTGATCCATCAGTAATTACAGATATTGATACTGCCGAAAAGAAGATAAAAAAGATAATTCCAAAGGATGCAGAAATAACAAATATTTATTTTTTACCTGAAGTTGGAGAAGTAACTATTGAAACAATCAAACCTGGTGTTGCAATTGGTAAACAAGGTTCACTTCTAAATGAAATCAGAAGAACAATTAATTGGTCTCCAAAAATTGTTAGAACTCCTCCTATTCAATCAAAGACTGTCAAAGAGATTCGGGGTTATCTAAGATCTATGAGCGAGGAGAGAAAAGAAATCCTCAGAAAGGTTGGAAGAAGACTTCATAGGGGAGCATCAAATGGTGAAAAGTTTGTTCGTGTAACTGCACTTGGTGGTTTCAGACAGGTTGGCAGGTCTTGTGCTTTGCTTCATACACAGGATAGTAAGATTATGATAGATTGTGGCGTTGATGTTTCTTCAGATAGTGCAACTCCATATCTTCATCTACCAGAAGTTCTTCCTTTTGAAACACTTGATGCAGTTGTAATTACCCATGCTCATCTAGATCATTCTGGTCTTGTCCCACTTCTATATAAATACGGTTATGATGGTCCTATTTATTGCACAGCGCCAACAAGAGATATGAGTACTCTTCTTCAGATGGATTATCTAAAGGTTGCAGCAGCAGATGGAAAAAAGATACCTTATTCTGCTGAAAATATTCGGGATATGATAAAACATTGTATAACAATTGATTATGGCGATACAACTGATATAACACCTGACGTACGTCTTACATTTCATAATGCAGGCCATATTTTAGGATCAGCTATTGCTCATTTTCATGTGGGCGAGGGTCTTTATAATATTGCCTTTAGTGGTGATGTAAAATATGAAAGAACGTGGTTATTTAATCCTGCTATCAATCGTTTTCCACGTCTTGAGGCAATTTTTATGGAATCTACCTATGGTGGAAAAGAGGATTTTCAACCAAGCAGGCAGGAAGCAACAGAGAGACTGAATGATATAATCCAAAGTACAATGAAAAGAAAAGGAAAACTCCTTGTTCCTGTTTTTGCAGTTGGTAGAAGCCAAGAGGTCATGATTGTTCTTGAAAATCTTGTTAAAACCAAAAAGATACCTAAAATCTCTGTTTATCTTGATGGTATGATATGGGAAGCAACTGCTATTCATACAGCCTATCCTGAGTATCTAAATAATAAACTTCGAGCTCAAATTTTCCAGCAGGGAGAAAATCCGCTACTATCTGAAATATTCAAACGTGTTGACAGCAATGAGATGAGGCAGGATATCATAAATAATCATCCTGAATCCTGTGTAGTTCTTGCAACTAGTGGTATGATGAATGGCGGACCTGTAATGGAGTATTTTAAAGAATGGGCACAAGATAAAAAGAACACTATCGCTTTTGTTGGTTATCAAGCTGAAGGTACCCTCGGAAAAAGGATACAAAAAGGTTGGGAAGAGATTCCATTAAATGTAGGCGGAAGTATTGTAAATGTAAAGATGAAAATGAAAGTTGAGACTTGTGATGGATTTTCTGGTCACAGTGATAGAAGACAGCTATTGAATTACATTAATAATATGTCTCCAAGACCTGAAAGAATCATCTTTGGCCATGGTGAAGAATCAAAATGTCTTGATATATCTTCAACAGTTCATAAAAGGTATAATGTAAATACTATTGCTCTTCACAATCTTGAAACAACACGATTCAGATAATTTTTATTTTGATTTTATTGGTTTTGCAAGATCCCACAGACTATTGAATTTAACATCAAGAACTTCAATATCCTGCAAATCTACATATGCAGTACCAACATATGATGGTTCATCACTAGTTTCTGGTAGAATCTTTATTCCATTTACAGCAATTTCCTTTCCGAAAACAAAGTTTCTCATTGTTCCTGATACCTTTTCTGAAAAGTATCTAACTTCAAGCTTGTCTCCATAAAGTTCAGTTAATTTTTTTATAGCATCCATGTTTGTTGTGTTATCTACAATTAGTTGAATTTTTGTATCAAGATCTAAAAACTTCTTGAAATATTTTAAAAAAGGATCATCAAAGAATCTTTCTCCACCTACCTGCATCTTAAGACCATTTGAATTATCCAAACAGTTACTTAGAACATTATATAAAATCCATTTACCACTATACTGGAGTGTAACATTACCATTTCTTTTAAGTTTGATACCATATTTTTCAAAGTTACTTGTATAGTAGTTACCATATTCATTAATCCTGTTTTCAATTACACTATATGTATCTTGAGCAATTACTTGTTTTAATTCACTTTTTGCATCCTCCCAGATTGCTCTTGGATGCGCAGGTAAATAGCTTTCACGACCAAAATCCTGGTTTGTTTCATTTGAAAATAAAACCTTTGCAATAAGTCCATTTTTTAAGAGAGAAGCTCTACCTGTTTCTAGTGGGCGTCTAGTTATATTTGCAAATTCCTCTGCAACTTTTAAAAAATCAGAAAATTCCTTTGGGCAGTCAACTACTAAGGTTACATAATAAACAGCAGCTTCACGAGGACGATCAATTTTCATCCTCTCAAACATCATTTCAAAATCCTGAATATGGTCTAATTTAACATGAGTTTTAAACTCACATCCCATCGATCTCACCAATCCTTTATTATAAACAATTAAACTGTATCCTGCTTTAAATGGAAAAATGTAAATAAGTTTTATATAATTTTTGGATGCATAAGCAGAAGAATATGCATATTTCACCAAATTGTTATATTGCTACATTTATATACTCTTTATATAATTTATTTATCATTTTGGAGGCATTAGGAAATGAATAAAGAAATTCTTTTTGCAATTCTCATTACAAGTTTTATAATTGTAAATACTTTCACCACAGTTGCTATTGAAAATAATATAAGCAGAAATCTAATAGAAAAAACAAATTTGAATGTGCTTTTGACTAAAATAAATGTTTTAATCAAAAAAATATCATATCTATATGGATATATTCCAATAGTTAGCTCTCTATGCAATAGAATAATTGGGATATTGGACACAATTGGCCTTTTTATGTTTTGTGCTGTTTTTGGATTATTTGTTGCTATTCCTCTTGCAATTTTAATGCTAATTTTATTTTTCTCGGGAATTACAAATACTTACTTAGGTCAAGTAATGTTTTATATTTTATTTTCAATTTTTTTCATTTGGGATTATAATTGCAATTTTATCACTTTTCCTGTTAATGGCCTTTGGGAATATTCAATAAAACCTATATTTTCAATTAAAAATAGTAACAACACATTAAAAATCTTTAAAAAGTGTCCTTGCTTGGAAGAATAATAAATTTTTTGTTAATTATTCTAATCACTTTTTTAATAATATCAATTTTTTATTTTTTTTACTAATTTTGCTACTCGCCTACCAAGTTTCATTGCATTTTTTTCTGTTTCTTTGTCAGGTACACCAGTACAAGCAACTCCATAGTGACCTGTAGCATCTAAGGGATCACCAACAATTATCATACCATATATCAAAAATGCTTGAATAATTGATATAATCGTTGTTTCCTTTCCCCCTGATTCATCACCAGCTGTAGCAAAAGCAGCACCAATTTTATCACCCATCTTATTTCGAATACCTACAAATCTGTCAAAAACATCCTTTAATTCTGCAGCCATTGTACCAAAGTAAACAGGGGAACCTGCAATAATTGCAGCACATGTAAGAAAATCATCCTTAGTTACTTCTGGTGTAGCTTTTAGAATACACTGAACATCTTTTTCTTCTTTAACACCATTAGCCACCATCTGGGCAAGTTTCTTTGTATTTCCCGAACTCGAATAATACATTACTAACACTTTTTCTGTTGTTTCATCCATATATATCACATAGTAAACAAGTTAACCCTAGAATTTGATTAATGTATAAAAATATGCGGTAAATTTTTAAAAACTAATAATTTTATATCCAACTAGTACATTGTTTTTTAAGGAAAAATATGCGTCCAAGATATAAACCTCCTTTACACAGGAAATATTTTCACAAAAAAAGAAAGATTGATAACAAGGATATGACCTATTTAAAAAAAAGAATATCAGTCTTAAACCAGAAAAAAACTAAAAGAGAATTAGAGAAAGAAGAAAAATAATGTTTATCAAATTTGGAAATCAATTTTAACTCTTTTTAATCTCTAGTGCATCAAAATATTTTCTACAATCCCTTTTTATTGTTGCAACTTGTTGTTGCGGGATTTTAAATGAAAACTGAGCATATTCAAGAGCAAATATAAGACCGTGAACAAATGCACCTAAATTATAATTCTTATCTTTGCTAAGTTTAAATATCTCATCAGCAACTTTTATTGCATCTTCCACAGTATATGGAGCAGATTTAGCTTTTGTTTTATGATTATTTTCATGAGCCATAAAGCTGCGTATAAAATTCTAATATAAAGTTGTTTTCAGAAATTGTTATTGGGAAAAAAAGAAGGAGGGCCGGCCTCGATAGGAGGGGATGGGATGCACTCTAATAAAACTACCAGCCCGATTCCTTCCATCACGTAGTATTTCACTATGCTTTAAGTATCTTTTTCGCAGATGTATATGTATGCACATATACAGCTAAATATAAAGTAAATAAATTAAATATTTATTTTGGTCAATTTTATTTAAATAGTGAGAAAGTAAATTATATAAAAGACTAGGTTATAATTAATAAATAAAAATATAAAAATATATTATCCAAAAAAGTTAAAAGGGGAACAACATATCTTTAGTTAAAGGGGGTAAATCAGAATGGAAAAATTTCTACCAATAATAATAGTTGGAATATTAATTATAAGTGGAATTGGGGCTGTAGCTATTGGTAATGAACCTATAGACGAATATAAAACAGAAGAGATTTTTGAAGATTTTAACATTGATTATTCTTCGTTTTATATTAAGGAATCATATGAAAATTATATTGAAGTTGAATTAGAAGAAGTAACATCATATTTAATGGATCCATGTAAACCAATTTTACCAAAAATAGTAAAAACAATAGAATTACCATTTGGAGTTTTTGATGTTAATGTTGAGTTTAATACAAATAAGGTTACTCATATGGAAATCCAAAAAGAGATACGCCCTGCACCAATCCGTGTACCTGTTACAACTATCGAAAATGAGATTTATGATGAATTTAAAAACAAAAAAGATGAATCGATATATTCAAGCTCAGATCAGTACCCATCAACATGGTATAAATCATTTGTCCGTTGTGGACTTAATTCAAATAATAAGAGAGTGACTCATTTAACATTACATATCTATCCGATTAGATATTCACCTGCATTAGATGAAATATTTATAATGGAAGATTCAGATGTTAAAATCTCCTATAGAATACCAGAATCAAATCCATTTACAATTGATACTGAATATGATATGGTAATAATTACTCCAAATAAGTTCGCAAGTATTCTTCAAACCTTAGCAGATCACAAAGATAGTCACAATGTTAAAACATTTATTAAAACAACAGAAGAAATTTATTCTGAATATGAGGAAGGTGTTGATAGCCCTGAAAAAATAAAATTATTTATAAAGGATGCAATTGAGACCAATAACATAACATATGTACTTCTTGTTGGTGGATTGAAAAATAAAATTTTAGCAAATCCAAGAGAGCATAGTAACTATGGAGATAAAGGATGGTATGTTCCTGTTAGATATACTAACTATATAGATGATCCTGAGCATCCTCTAACAATTGCAAAAATTCATGATCCGGGTTCTCTTACTGACCTTTATTATGCTGATATATATAAGGAAGGGGGAGAATTTGAAGATTGGGATTCAAATGATGATGGAGTTATGGCTGCATGGAACCTTGAAGGCTACGAAAATGATACGATTGATTTGGAAGCTGATGTATGTGTCGGGAGACTTGCTTGTAGGGATAAAAGGGAAGTAAAAAACGTTGTTAATAAAATAATAGATTATGAAACAAATACTGCAGGTAGTGAATGGTTCAAAAAGGTAATTACAGTATCAGGAGATGGTTTCCTTGATCAAATTGATCTTGATTTTCAATGGGACACAAGTAATGTTTCAAATGGAGATTACACAATTTTTGCTCAAAGTCACAACAACTATGATATAGCCGGCCCAATCGAGGAAATTAAAATTTCTATTGACAAAGATGTAGAAACGGAAATAACTTTTAATCATAATGACCATGAAAAAGTTACTGATTATCCATCACCACCGATTGCCGAGATTGTATCAATATCAGATGGTAATATCTTAGGCAATACTGATGTTTTTGAAAACCTTTCAGAAGATATTGCATATGGTAATTCAGTGACTGGATGGGCAAATATTGAGTACACAGATGAGATTTTACATATCAGAGGAAAAACATATGATCCTAAACCATATGGAGTTGAAACAGACATACATGTTTGGGCAGAAGATAGCAATAACAACATAATATTTTCAGATTGGCGATATGGGTCAAAAATGTATTATGAAGGAGAATGGGTTGTTGGAGAAGAAATGATAGATGGTTATCCTGGAGCAACCTATTATGTTACAGAGGATTTTGAAGTTGAGCACATTTGGGCATCTAATGGGAAACTAACCGGAGAAAAAGATGTTATAAATGCATTAGCTGATGGATGCGGTTTTTTATTCTTCTCAGGTCATGGCAGCCCAAATGTTTGGGCAGATCATTTTCCGGGTATACCTGGTGGGAGAAGTTATGGTAGTGTTGATGGTTTAAGGGTTACTAACCTAAAAATCTGGCCACCTTTCTTTAAACTTCCAATCTTTCCGATGAAGAAATTAAAAAACAATAATAAACCTCCTGTAGTAATTATTGGAGGATGCCATAATAGCCAATTTAATGTCTCAATGATATCTGGACTTCTTGACATTAAAAACAAGAGGAATACATGGTGTCATGGTTATGCAGTTCCAGAGTGCTTTAGTTGGTATTTAATTAAACTTCCTAAAACAGGTGCTATTGCAACTATTGGTAATACTGGACTTGGATATGGAGTTCTAGGTGAGTACTGTACAAGAGACGGTCTTGATGGTGGAATCGGTATTGAGTTTTACAAGCAATATTTCCAAGAGGGACATCACATTTTGGGAGAAACATATAAAGAAACCCAAGTATCATATGTTTCACAATTTGACCTAGAAGACCTTGATCATGCAAAATCTCTTGTCCAATGGGTCCTACTTGGAGACCCAAGTTTAATGATAGGTGGATACTAATAAAAAATACACCTTTTTTTCTTTTTTTTATTTTATTTATATCCTTGATGTAAAAACTGTACCAATATACAATGTTGGACCCATTTTCTCTTCAAATAATATATCACCAAGGTTTATGAACATTCCACAAAAACGAGTATTAAATATGAAATATTTACCAATTGTAAATCTACATCGTGTTATACCACCTATATGGGTAAAACCGAATTGGTATCTTGTAAGCATTGGCCGAATCATACGCCCAAGAAATGTTTCATAATCATAGAAAGGGATAATTGTATTTCCAATTCCAGCACTTACTATTGGTTTTGGTCTGAAAAATCCTGGCAGTGGTAAAAAAAATCCTTCAACAATTTTTGTTATTAATTTAGTTGTATCTATATCTGGAAAATCATCAATAATTAATTCAATTGAATCAATAAAAGCACATACTTTTACACTTATTTGTTGCCATTCGTCATATGTTATTGTTGAAAATCCAGAGCTGTTTGGTAATAGTGTTGTATTTATTACGTTTAAAGTGTTATATATATTTTGTTTTAATATTTGTAGTTCTTCTTCAGATACCTGTATTTGCCTAAAATAATTATCTTGTGTAATCCCTGGCATCCATAATGTTAAGGTTTTATCTGTATCTATTAGTTCTTCTGCATTTATTATTGGTAATATTGATAGTGTTAGAAATAATCCAGCAATTGAAATTGAAACAAACTTGCTATTATTCGACATGAAATTGCTCATCTCCAACTATGTTTATAATTTTATTAATTTGTTAGTATATAATTCTTTTGAATATAGAAAAGTTAATAAGAACTTGAATATTTAAGGTTTTTATAAAATAGTATATAAATTTATTGCTTATTAAAAGCGAAAAGGTTATAAGTTAACAACCGTTAAATATATTGGAAAGAGGTGATAACACGTCGTCGGTGTTATTGTCAAAAAATGTCAACAGACGGGGGAGGTGAAATATGAAAAGAGCCGTTCTACCGATTCTCGTAATAGCGTTGCTTTTAATCGTTCCAGCCATACCAGGTATGAAAACAGAACAAAAACCCTCAGATGAAACTGAAGTTATGAACATAATCATCGGAAAAGATGATGTAGGCCTCGATCATGCACAGGTAACAGTAGACAAAGCTGGAGTAGATCTATTTATTAATAATGTGAAGGGATTCCAATCTTGGTTAGAAGAAGCTAGACCATTTAGAGATTTACAATTAACTCAAGAAGAGAAAGATGCAATAAAAGGTTATGTTAACACTATTGTTGTATCCTTAAATAGCGTACTTCAATCAAATGGCTATGATCCAATATCTTCAGATTGGTTATACCAGGAACTATTTGAAACTGAAGTTGATAGAAGCACCATCGTAAGCATGGGTGTTGGATATGCATATGTCCCATTCTATGATTATGAAACATTCCTCGGTATCATGATTAGACCAATATGGCTATTCTACCCACCAATATTCCTAGGAGGTGGTGGATACACTGGTAACTTTAATGTAAATATCTTACCAGGCCGTGTTGAATTTGGTGACAGACTCGGTTTTCATATAGCAAGAACAACTGTATTTTCTGGTCTATACATTAACGTTGGAGAACTTGGTTACGACAGAATATTCGGCGGCATGATTATGCTATTAGGCCGAGCACGAGTCGTAATGTAAGCCACAGCTAAAACATTTAAAATTTAATATTTACGAATTATGAACTAGTTCAAAAACCAAATCCCTTTCTTTTTTTTTATTTATTTTAACCTAGTTTACTTATTTTATATAATTTTTATAGGAGTAATTTTTATTATGAATCAGGAATTTATTAAATAAATTCCATTTAGTAGTTTAAGTAAAATGATATAAACAAAAAAAGCATTATCACTCTTAAGAGCATAGTGGGTATTCGTTTATTATTTTAACGTAGATGAGGGCTAAGATAATAAATTGCAATAAGATTAAGTCCATAGAATTCTACAATAAAAATAAAAAATGTCTTTTATATTGAAATAAGTGACATAGTATTAGTAGAATAAGACAAAGTAATTTAATTATATATTTTAAAAATTTAAAAATGTTAATTTGATTTTATTTTAAGAATTAATTAATAATCTAAATAAAAGAAATAGATTAGGATATCTTTCAAATAGACTTAAAAATATATTATGTAATGCTAATTTAGTTCTTGGTATATTGATTTCTAGTATCGATAAATCGCTTTCTGCACCGTATATATCTTTCGCATTTGCAGAAAGAGTATATTTGCCCTTAGATGTGAAGTTATGAGTACAATATATTTTTTCTCCGGTTTCATAAGGACCAATCCATTCCTCAAAGCTTCCATCATCCCAATCGATATAATAATAGATATCATCATCATCAAAATCTGTCGAATTGAAAAAGTAGGTTAATATAACATTCTCTTCTCCACGGTCTGGTCCTTCTATTATTGGTGGCGTTGGAATATTATTTATTTGAAGTACAACTCGATCTTCACTAATTTGACCAAATGAATCATAAACCAATAAACGGATGCTATACCAATTTTCCCCATCAGGGCATGGTGTTACCCATATAGCTAAAATATCATCAGTTTTTTGTGTAGTTGAAGATTGAATTAGAGTCCAATCTTCAGGATATTTGCCTTTTCCATAATAAACCTCATATTTTTCAAAGTCACTACCAGATGCAGTACCAATAATTGAAACATTTCCAAAAACAATTTCATTATCAAGTTCATATGATAAATCTGCAATTGGAGAAGAATCCCTTATTATAGCATTATAAGCATTTATTCTACCTATACCAATGTATTTATCAGATGAATTTACTGGATCTGTTGTTGATCTAATAATAGTCCAGACTTGTTTTTGACTATAGTTCGGATTTTTAGAAAGAATTAGTGCTGCCAATGCTGAAACCTGTGGTGTAGCCATTGAAGTTCCACTCCATGAAACATATGTATCATTGAAAAGAGTGCTATAGATATACTCGCCGGCGGCAGATACATCAACCCAACTACCATGATTACTTAAAAACGCTGTATGCGCTCTATTGTCATTATGATCTGTTGCTGCAACAGCAATAACATTTGGATATGCTGCTGGATAGTGTTCAATTCCATTACCGATATTTCCTGCAGCTGCAACAAGAATTGATCCCTTTGAATAGGAGTAATTTATTGCATCCCATATCAGATATGTAATTTGAGATCCTCCCCAGCTCATACTAATTACATGTGCGCCATTATCAGCAGCATAAACAAGACCTTCAGCTGCAGCAATTATATCAATGAGACCTGACCCTCCTGAGGATTTATAACCAATTTTAACAGGCATGATTGTACAATTCCAGCATACTCCTGCGATACCGATGTTGTTGTTTGTTGACGCACTTGCAATTCCTGAGCAATGTGTTCCATGTCCATGGAAGTCCATTGGGTTGTTATCAGGGTCTGTTCCATCTTCTCCTGGTGCAACGTTATCTGTTGTGTTTACGAAGTCGTATCCTCGTATGTCGTCTATGTATCCGTTGCAGTCGTCGTCTATGTTGTTGAAGTCTGTTGGGTCTACTATTCCGTTTCCGTTTAGGTCTTCACCGGTGTTTATCCATATGTTATCTTGCAGGTCTGGGTGGTCCCAGTCTACTCCTGTGTCGTGTATGCATATTATTATGTTTTCGTTTCCGGTTTCTATGTTCCATGCTTCTGGTGCGTCTATGTCTGCGTCTATTGTTCCGTTTGTTTGTCCGGTGTTGTGTAGAGC
>Ga0272442_10002113_pt1 | contig 29197 bp, 15 predicted proteins | sample SSMForm2O_FD_200262 | JGI IMG/M metagenome (GOLD analysis project Ga0272442, IMG submission 200262) | Marine sediment archaeal communities from Little Sippewissett salt marsh, Falmouth, MA, United States - SSM-Form-2O | ecosystem: Environmental > Aquatic > Marine > Wetlands > Sediment ...
GAACTTCTCGCGCACAAGATCATGTTTCGGGCCGTGGCCGAATTCCTGATCGCAAAGCAAATACATGCTAAAGGCGACAATCGAGTGATTTCCTTTGACTCCATATCGCTCGATCCCCCGGCTGTTGGGAGCATTGACCTTATAACTTTGAATAACGTCCGCCAATCGCTTTCGAGCCGCTTTGTTGAGGCCAGACTCTTTAAACGAAAAATACGTGCGAAGGAACAATAAGATCTGCCATTCCTCCGCGATGATTTCGTCCGATTCGGCAAAGTAGCGGTTCGCCGCTTCGAGATTGACGCGATGCGCCAGGCAGGCATGGTAATGTTGCCATCGCCGGCGATACGAATATCCGAGCGAGTCGATGTCACCTTCCAGCATCGCCGGCGACGTGAGCATTTCGAGCAATTGCTCCCGACGGTGTTCAAAATCATTCGCTTTCCCGATTGTGACGTCCACACACCACAACAGATACAAACAACAACAAAATAAAATAAGCCTTCTCATCTTTATCATTCTTTCAGGATAAACTCAAAGGACGTTGCCGTTTTCATATCAACGCTTAACCTCTTTCACCCGTCGTTTCGTTTGCTTGATCACGTTCGGAATACTGTCTTTGCTCATAAACTCAACAATCCATCCGAAGCCTAAAGGAATCTTGCCGGGATCGGTATAGACGCGATAATAGGCCAGGACCTCACGTTCGTTTCCCGGGTAGGTTTCAAGCAACCATTGGCCCCAGGTATCGACAATCGTCTCCTTCGGTTTAATCCCGGTCAGGGGCAGGTTCTTCCACAAGAGCTGAACTTTATTTGCCTCTTTCTTGACCCGGTACCTCAGGCGATATTTCTTAACTAAACCCATTGGCAAACCCAGTTTATAATCGACGACGAATCCATCCTCCGTAGAATATCTGACGGAGGCCTCCTTGATGTTGGGCATAAACTCGGGATATTTCGAATAATCCGTCAGGATACTTGAGACGTCCTCAACGGTTCCCTCGATAAGCCCCATCGCCTCATATTCCTGGAGGTTGCCGCTGTGGCCGGGAATTTTGCGGACGACAATCTTCCCTTTGGAAATGGCCGTCTTGTTTGTTTGAAAAAAACTGTCCCTGTCTTTTTCATTCCTTTTTTGCGTATAAAGAGCGTCCATGAAAATGTAATCTTTGCTGTTTTGAAGCTCCGCAGCGCGAATCGGATCGAGTTCCTTCAACACCGCCCGGTCTTTCAGAGCGGATCGCGCCTGTCCACCCGCCTGGTGAACGAGCGCCCGGTTGAAATGTAAAACAAAACGGTCGGCCTGAGTTCCCCACTTCTTGTCGATACAAAGCGTGAATTGCCGAAGGGCTTGTTTGAAATCCTGTTTTTTAGCCATCGCGACACCGAGATTGTTTCGAGCAAAGTAATAGGCCGGTTCCAGCCGAAGACTTTGTTCAAACGCTCGGATCGCCTCATCATACTTCCCGTCGTCATACAAACGATTCCCGCTTAAATAGAAATCGTACGCGGTTTTCGTGGAAGCCGCTCCGGCATTCGGAATGTTAGATACGAACAGATAAAGGGATAGGATAAAGATCTGAAGTATTTTGGACCTAATCATGGTTTTTCACCCGTGGAGAAACAGAATTCTTCATACACGTTAAATATCCTTGGACAGGCACTGTTCGAGGTAGTTCCGGGCATGATTGATTTGGTCGGTCACCTCCCCCGCCGTCGGCATGATAGGAATGCCTCGCGGGACCGGGTGCATAAACACCTCCGTCCAGCCGGTGTAGTTGATCTTCTTCAAGGCGGCGACAATCGGGGCAAAATCCAGATCGCCCCGCCCCGGCAGTTGCATCAACTCCTGTTCTTTCGGCAATTTCTTATGACAGCCGTGCCCGTGCTGCCATGCGTAAAAGTGGACAAGTCGATGATCGAGATGTTGAATCAATCCGGCTATCCTATCTGGTTTCTGCGGTAAATGATAGGGCGCTAAAGCAATCCCGAGAAACCGGCTGGGGGAAAATTCACCGAACCATTGGACGGCATCCGGCAAGTCCATCAGGCTATTGGCATGATTTTCAATACCAATGACGACGCCCGTCCGTTCAGCAACCTCAACATGCGGCTTCATTTTTTCAATGAATTCCCGAACCGCCGTCTTGAGGGCCTGGCCTTTCAAATTTTTAGGGCCGCCACTGCCGCTAATGATCATCGAACCGCCGAGCTTTTTCACAATCCGCATCTCATCCTGCAGACCGAAAGGACCCAGATCGTACCGTGTGATCATACCCAACTCGACCTGGTGTTGCTTTAGCATTTCGGCGAACCGTTCATGACCCATGGCCTGGATTTGCTCTCGCTGATTGGCGTGATGCTCCGGCCAGATGTCGATATGCCGCGATCCCGTCTTGCGGACCTCCGGCAGGATTTCGCTCAAAGGCAGTTTGCCGTACATGCTCGAACCAACGATATATCTCAACCGGAAGATTTGTGTACTCTCCGGCAACGCCACCTTCGTCAAGGTTGTGGCCGCCGTTGCGGCCGCATATCTGCAAAATGTACGACGATTCATAATCCTGTTATCCTTTTTTTATTTACCGAGCCAATCATTTTAACAATTGTATTAATTTCTGCAATGTTCACTCAAGAGCCGTGCCCACGGATAATCCCCAATTACACAAAATGACGACTTTTTAGGACGAAATGACGTTGCATTTTCAGGAGCCTTTTGCCATAATAGACTGGCGCCTTTAAAGCCTCAAAACAACGATTGAACAGACGAATCAGCATTGTAATTTCGATTGGGAAAGGGATACGGATGAGAACGCGAGCCTTTACATTGATCGAATTGCTGGTGGTGATCGCGATTATCGCATTGCTGATGGCCATTATTATGCCTGCGTTGAACGCGGTCAAAAGAAAAGCGGCGTCCACGGTTTGTCTCAGTAATACGAAAAATCTGTCGCTGGGCTGGTATATGTATATGGGCGACAATGACGGGCGGATTATGAGTTCCGAAGACAACGGCACGGACCAGTATGGAAACTTCGTTGGTTGGATCGGCGTACCCCGAAATATCAACGGAAATACGTTGAGCAATACGCAAACGACCCCTGTGACGGATGAAGATGAAATCCGGGGGATTCAGGAAGGTCTTTTATTCCCGTACGTCAAAGAGCCGGACGCCTATCACTGCCCCGCCGACAACGTCCGTACGAGCTTGTATGACGGAACCAAGGTCTTCGTCTCCTACGGGGTGCCGATGTGCTTATACGGAAGCCCGGGCGGTAGCAGCAAGGAGCAGATCAGGACGTTCGGAGAAATTGAACGCCCGGCCACCCGTTATAACTTCGTCGAGAGCGCGGAAACGCGAAACTGGAATTCGAGTCACCATTTCGTCCTGGGCGCCCCGGAATATACCGGCAATACCGAATGGGGCTGGTGGGGCCCGATGGCGGTCAATCACGGCGACAGCAGTATCCTGGGATTCTGTGACGGCCATTCCGAAGTGCGGAAATGGCGGGACCGCTACACAATCGAACGTGTGGACAAGATTGTTAAGGCAGGGGGCGGAAACTACGGCATCGATTACCCCCCGGCCGACCAGACGCTGGATATCGCCTACATGGCCGACGGCTGGGCCTATCGCCATCTCGGCAACTAAAAAATCAAATATGAATTATCAAAATAGTGGAATTGCCGCGTTGCGGCGATCACTTCCTTAATTTTGCATTTGACACGTTTATTTTGAGTTTTCTTATGGATCGACGGAACTTTGTGAAGACAACTGGAATGATAGCCGGCGGTTTACTCCTTAATCGGTTCGATGCACGGGCCGCCGATGCACTGAGAAACCGGCCGAACATTGTGATGATTACAACTCATGATCTGGGCCGGCATCTCGGCTGTTATGGGATTAAAGAAGTTTCTTCGCCCCATATCGACCGTCTCGCGGCCGGAGGTGTGCGCTTCGCCAATATGTTCTCGACGTCGGCAGTCTGCAGCCCGGGACGCGGCGCGTTGCATACGGGACGATACCCCCAGAGTAACGGGCTCATGGGCCTGACGCATGCCCCCTGGTGGTGGCGATTCAATGAGGGAGAGACACATGCAGCCACTATCCTGAAGCAAGCGGGCTACGAAACCGTCCTTTGCGGTTTTCAGCATGTCTTTCTCTCCGGAGAAGAGAAAAAATACGGCTATCAGAACGTTCTGACAACAAAAACGGATGCGGAAAAGACCGTTGAGCTTGCCGCTGACTTTCTCAAAACAAGAAAGCAGGCGAACAAACCCTTCTTTTTAAAAGTGGGCTTCTTTGAGGTGCATCGCAAAGGCGGCTCATTTAAGCACCGCGATTATGATCCGAGCAAACCCGTTCACATACCTGAATATCTCGCCGATACGCCCGTGATGCGGGAGGACCTCGGCCGATACCAGGAGGAAATTCGCTATTTCGATTCGTGTGTGGGACGCATTCTCAACGCCCTGGAGGCCGGGGCCTGTGCAAACAATACGATGGTGATCTTCACGGCCGACCACGGCATCCCCTACCCGGGCGCCAAATGGAGCCTCCGTGATCCGGGCATCGAAGTGCCGCTGATCATACGCCGGCCGAATAGCTGCCTGTCCGGCGGAAAGATCTATGAGGAACTCATCAGCCACGTGGATGTGCTGCCAACGCTGCTGGACCTGATCGGCGTTCCCAAGCCGGATAATCTCCAGGGCGTTAGCTTCGCCAATTTCCTGCAAGGTAAAACAAATCAAAAACCCCGCCGGGAGATTTACGCCCAATTTACCCCGGCCATGTTCCGCGACAACGAGTCGCGGTGCATTCGCACGGAACGCTATAAATTGACACGGTATTTCGATGCGGGACGCAGCATGAAATTCCCGATTGACGTCGATCCGGTACGGTTTGCCCAGCACACCGAGCGAGCGGCCGGTACCGGCAAGCCCCGACCCTTCGTCCAGTTATTCGATATCCTCGAAGATCCGCACGAAATGCACGACATTGCCGGCAAGAAAGAGAATGCGACCATCGTCAAAGAACTCTCAAAGAAACTGTACGCATGGATGGAACGTGTCGGCGATCCCATGTTAAATGGAGCCGTCCAGTCGCCCTATTACCGCCAATCCATGGGAACTTTTCGAGAAGCCGTGCGATAAAATCACTATTGATTGGCCGGACCAAAACAAACGATCCGCCCATTCATGAGTGAGAGAAAGAGCTTATCGCCGGCCGCGATCATGCCGTCGAAGACGGGCGGAGCCTCAAGATCAATGGCAGCCAGCCGGCTACCGTCCTCTGTCGAAACGGCCCAGAGCGAGCCGCCCCGTCGCCCGCGCCATGCTTCGGTTTGCTCGGCCAGTTTGTGCCTGAGGGCGGTTTCATCGGGGCGATGCCAAAGATCCACTTCGTCGATCACATCGGGCGGTCCGGCGATGAACAAGACATCTCTCGTAAGCACCATGGCCCGGGCCTGAATCGGAAGATCGGGTTTGATCCACTGATAATTGATCGCCGTCAACTGCTTCGGTGCATATAACTTACCCCGGCTGAGCCACTGCGTTTGGTTCCATTCCCTGGCGGTATGTTCGGCGGCGTTTTTCTCCACGCGGTCCGGCCCATCAGACGCCGGCTTTTTGTCCGCCTTATAAAGTTGATATTCGATCGTCGGCGCCTGGGCCAGGAAATTCGGCTTGCGGGCGAAACCGTAGATCGTGTTCTCGTCGAAAGAAAGAATGCGACCCGACGGCGCATGCTTGGCCCCTTCGAACCATACGCGCCAGCCATAGACGCTCGTCACGCCGTACATCCAGTAGCTTCGGTGGTGCCAATTGTCATCGAGAAATCCGACGGGACTGAAAAGATGAGCGCCGTCGCGATCCTGATGTTGGACGTCAAGGTCGGGTGCAATGCGGAGGCGCTTGCCGTCCAAATCGAACGGTTGCGTCCGCATGAATATGCTCTTGCCGTCACTGGAGAGAATATCGGGATTCGCCACGGGCATAGTGAGTCCGCACCATCCGGCTTGCAGCTTCTGGATATTCTGACCGCTCTGAGGAACCTTGTCATCCATCGTTCTGACGGCAAGTAATTCACCGGTCTTGGCATTCAATTTATAGAAGCGGAGTCCGCCGTCGAGAAACGCGGATCGCCCCGCCACACAATACACGGCATCGTTCATCACGAGCACGCTGCCGTGTACGGGCCAGACCGATTCGACCCGGCCGTACGAGACTAAGCGCCGCTCATTCGTCGCCGCAAGGAACCGCCACACTAAAGCGCCATCACCCGCACGAAGGCAATAGACGTATCCATCATGCGAGCCGAAATAGACTCTGCCACGATCAAGGGTCGGCGGCGAATCGACCCGGCCGCCACAGATGTATTGCCAGAGCCTCTTGCCGCTGCTCGCATCGAATGCATGGACCGTATGCGTATCCGGCGTGACGGTCACGACGATACCTTTGGCCGATACGAGGCTTGTAAGCCGGCTGTCGGCGTCCTTTGTCCAAAGCTTCCTGAGATTCGGCGAAACGGATACCCGCGCGCTCCCGCTTCGTTCACGGTCATGGCGGTACATCGGCCAATCGCTTGGATTTGAAATTTGAGATTTGAAATTTGAGATTGCTTTGTACGCCGGGCCTTTTTCGAGGCGGTCGGCATCCGGGATTTCGCGTTCAGCCTTCCCGGCGGGCGCCAATGCGTTGAAGCTCGATGTCTTGGTTTCCAACAGGCAGGCACAGGAGTGAGGCCCCTCGTAAATCAATCCATTGGCCGGCATGATGCCGTATAAGCACGCGCCCCGGGTCCAGTGGTTGATATCGATATTCTGAGTAGCCACGTCAACAACTTCGATACCCGTCCGCGAGGCCAGCAGGTAACGAACGGTGCCCTTCGAGCGGTAGCATCGAGGGTGGAACCAGGTCATTTTCGGCGGGATGAATTCGGCTTTGACCTGGCCGGTATGGATGTCTTTGCCGATGAATTTACCCGCCCCCACGCCAGCAGACCAGACTAAATCGTTGATAACCAAGGCGTCCCCCGGCGAGACGTGGCCGGACCGTGGATGATTGGATTCCCACAGTAACCGGCCGTTTTTTCTCGAATAGCCGGCGATTTTCCGATTATGGGAGCAGAGCAACACATCGTCATAAGAGACCAGTGTCGGAGGGTGGCGCGTCGTTAAGGAGGTGAATGTAGAGAACGTCTTTTGCTGCCACCGTTCCTCGCCGGTCTTGCGGTCAAGACACAGGACGTGCCCGCCCGTGTGGAAGTAAACACTGTCGGCATCGACGGTGAGTGTCAGGCGAGCAATCGGCGAATCCATGCGCCAAAGCCGGCGGCCCGAAGCCGCCTCGATGGCCGTGACGTACTGCCTCTCGCCGGGTGACCAGACGCCGATCTTGCCCATGGCCCGGGCTGACTCAGTCCAGCAGTGCTCGTTTTCCGGCTTGAACACATCGGGCGTAAAATCTTTATTGACCCGAACATAAAGCACGCCATCAGAGACGAGAATTTCCTCGGTCCCTTCGGTCCCCTCGTACGTCTTAACCGTTTCGCCTGTTGCCGCGTCCAATGCCGTAACGGGCTGGCCTAAGCCCAGCGTCGCATAGACCCTATCGCCGACGGCAACCAAACGTCTCGGGATCGTCGCGGGACCGGCCTTGAGCGGCCACAGGTGGATCTGCCATAACGGGATATCCCGCTTCCAGAGAATCACACCGTTAAAGGCGTCGCGTGCGACGAGCTTCCATTCGGGCAGGAGCTGAACCGAGGCGCTCGGCGCTTCGTCCATGACATAAAAGAGTCGCCCCTTTGCGGAGACCATCGCGTTCATGCTGGACATCTTTTCGTGCGATCGCGTCCATTTCGGGCCGCCGTCCCACTGCAAACGGCGAGGCGAATCGATCACGGTATCGCGTGCGACGGCGTTGTTGTCCGGTTCGTGCATGTAATGGGTCCATTCGTCAATCTGGTCCGGCCACGGCTTGACGGTTGTGGACCACTGACCGCCCCGCCGGATGAATGCGACGCCTCGGGGGCAGAGCACCCGCACAACCTCCTTCATCGAAACATCGCCCAAATCCTCAGCGACCAACAGGTTCACGAGATTGTCAATATAGGGCAAATGCGCACCATCGAACGTATCGACCGAGACGACGCCGGAAAGCCCCTCGGCCTCGATCCGCCGGCGGGCAAGGGCCACCTTCTCAGGATCAGTATCCAAACCCTGCACGAGAAAGCGTTCATCGACATGGAACTCGGTCGTCTCCTTCCCGTCGCCACAGCCGAGATGAACGATCAGTCCTCCTCGAACACCTGCTTTTTCGATAATCCGCTTTGGAGTTTGCCCAAAGCATGTACCGATACAGAAGAAGGCCAAAGATAATATTGTTGGAATTTGTTTTAACATAGTGTCCCCTTTATATCCGAACTTTTTTCCATATCAATGAATTGAAGAATAGCAGAATTTTACCCAAATTACAATAATCTAACATGACTGTATTAAGAATGTCTTGTAGTAAGAAACACAGGAGCTTATCCTGTATATGCTTTTATGGAAGATTCTAAATCGATTCATAATGAAAGGGAAACGAGCATGAAAGGCTTAAAAAGAAAATTATTATCGATTATCTTTGTGCTGGTAGTTATCTTTTCGGAAACGTTATCAACGGATTCCACAGCCCAGATATCAAGCACGAACCAGGAGCAGGCAACAACGACCTCGGTCGTTGTGCATTTTCACCTGAGCGGCATCGTAAGCGAATCGCCCGTCGTCGATCCCTTCGGCCTGACCGCCGGGCAGGTGGAATCGCTCAAGAGCCTCGTCGCCCGGATCGACCAGGCGACCGAGGACAGCAGCGTCAAAGCCATTGTTCTGACGTTCGATGGGATGAGCCCTGGGTACGGGCAACTGGAAGAGATACGTTCAGCGATCGACCGGTTCAAAGCCGCCGGCAAGAAGGTGTATGTTCACGCGGAAGGTTTAACGACCACTTCGTACGCTTTGCTATCTTCAGCCAGCCGGCTCAGCGTCGCCCCGCAGTCGTCGCTCTGGCTGATCGGTCTCTATGGCGAGTCTCTCTATCTCCGGTCCCTGCTGAACAAGATCGGCGTCCAGGCGGATTACCTTCACATGGGAGAGTATAAATCCGCCGCCGAGATGCTGACGCGAACGGGCCCCAGTGATCCGGCCAGAGAGAATATCAATTGGCTGCTGGACGGCATCTACGACGCCCTGGCGGGGATGATCGCCCAATCCAGGAACATGAGCGTCGACGAGGTCAAAACACTCATCGATCAGGGACCGTATCTTGCCGATCAGGCCCTCGCGAAGGAATTGATCGACGCGATAGAAACACGAGAGGAATTTCTGACCCGGCTCAAGACTGATTTTGGCGGGCAGTTGGACATTGACAACCGCTATGGCCGGGAGAAAGGGGCACAGGTCGATCTGGCTAATCCGTTTTCATTCTTCACGATCCTGTCCGAGATGTTCAGCCCACCCAAGAAGCCGAAAAAAGATGCCATCGGAGTGATCTATATCGAGGGTGTGATTCTGCCGGGCCATAGCCAGCCGACGCTGTTCGGGCAGACCAGCGCCGCCTTCAGCGGCGACCTTCGCAAGGCCTTTGAAGTGGCGGCCGAAGATGATACCGTCAAAGCGGTCGTGATGCGCATTGATTCGCCGGGCGGGTCGGCGGAAGCCAGCGAGGTGATTCTGAATGCCTCGCGGCTCGTTCAGGCCCGCAAGCCGCTGATCGTCTCGATGGGCAACGTGGCCGGCAGCGGCGGTTACTATATCACATGCGCCGCGGATACGATCTTCGCCGATGAAGCGACGATCACGGCCTCCATCGGCGTTGTCGGCGGCAAACTCGTCACGACGTCGATGTGGAACAAGTTGGGCATCAACTGGGTCGGTTATAAACGCGGCGACAACTCGGACCTGTTTAACAGCCTCGAGCGGTTCGATGAATCGCAGCGAAAGATGCTAACCGATTATATGCAGGCCATTTACGATGTATTCAAAGGCCACGTGACAACCAGTCGCGGCAGCCGGCTTCGCGAACCTGTCGACGAAATCGCCGGCGGCCGGGTCTATACGGGCAAGCAGGCCCTGGAGCTGGGACTGGTCGATCACATCGGCGGACTCAAGGAGGCCATCGACTTCGCAGCATCGAAAGCATCGATCGAGGATTATGACGTCCGCGTCATCCCACGGCCCAAGGATTTTATCACCATGCTGATGGAAGATGTCTCCGGAGAAGGCGAATCGCCGACGGATATCACCCTGCACAATCCAACATCTTTGATGACGGGCATGCCGGCCATCAAACCGATCCTCGATCTATTGCGAAAGACCGAGCCGCAGCGCGCCGAGGCCCTTTATCAGGCCCTCCAACGTGTCGAGCTGATTCACCGGGAAGGCGTTATTATGATGATGCCCTTTGATTTAGTCTTCAGTTCAGGTCGATGAAAACACCGATTCTCTTGATGGGACTCATCCTGTTGGGCTTGAAACCAACTGTGCTTCAAGCCTCCCGGGAATCTCAACACCAGTGGATTCGCCCCGCTGAAGGAGAACACCTGATTTGGGGCATCAAAGGCAGGGTCGTTCTGGCATTACAAAGGGCTGAAGGTCACACAATACTGGCGGGCGTATCCCCATAAGGAGCATCCGTTACGCGTCAAGGTCAACGGCCGCTTTGCCTATTGGATGTCCCGTAGCGTTATTCCGAACGGCGTCGCTTACGAGAATTTCGAACTCGTTCAGGATTATTTTAATGGGCAACAATTCATTTTCGGTATCACCGAACGTCCGCCGGATCAGTTTGAATTGAAAGAAAATTAGCTCTCTTTCTGAGGGTCGCTAATGAGCAGTACGACTCCGCGAGGCGGAAGTGAAAGAGCTATCCTGCCCGAACTCACCGTTTCAATCGGTTCAATTTTCCCGTTATCGGGATATGCAACCAACCATCGCACGTTATGCTTCACTGAAATGTTTCCGGCGTAGGGCTCAGTAGCGACGTTGACAACAATGAGGATGTCCCGGCCATCTCGCTTGAAACGCCCGACGACGACCCGGTCATTAGATCCAGCTAATCGACCATTCTTGTAAACACGACGGAGAGAATTATAATCCATCCCCCGTCCGGAATGTTTATCTGAAAGGACTTTGCCCCCCGCCACTTTGAATCGGTTCACGATTGTCGCTACTGAGTCCGGCAGTTCCACCTGAGCCGGTAGCACCAAAGCGTCAAAACGTCGCCCGTTAATCCACATAGCGTCGTCGCGTATCTCGGCCCGTGCGAGCAATTCATGATCGACCACGGCAAATGAAATCTGCTTCCTCAGCATCTGCTGTCCCAGTTTCAAAAAGGAGCCGGCGATCTGTCGCGTTTTCTCCGATTGTGTCTCCAGCGTCAGTTTCTCCGCAACCGGCAGATATTCGGCCCACAGGTCGACAATCGGGTAATACAGCAGTACGCCAGGCGCCGGCCGGGCCTGGCGTAAAAAGGCATTCAGCCGACCGACGTAATCACAATAGCCTTTATAGGTCTGCTCATCCCGCTGTCGATAGTTATAATACAGCGTAAATTCCGTTACGCCCAAAGCTGCCTGCCAGGCCGCCGTGGCTCTCATCTCCGCCAACGACGCCAATCCTTTTCCGCCCATCGTCTGCGAGAAATCGCTCACTTCGGTCATGACTTTCCGGCCGCCATTGAATAACGCCGCCGAGGCCGGTAAGGTCGCCGTCAACCAACCGCTATAGATAACAGCCTGAGGATCCGAGGAAAGCATGTCCAATCCCGGGATATCCATCTGCATCAGGACTTTCAAGGCGTTTCCTTCCAACGGCACGTGATGTAACGGCATTTCTTCCCACAACGTATGGCCGGACGACGCTATACCATGCGCCTGAGTCCACCGCCGGATTTGGCCGAAATATCGATCCGCAATCAACTCTGAGATTAACTCCCAGAATTGCCGCCGGACACGACGGTCCGACTCACTGTTGCCTTCAAAGAGACTTCTCCGGGCCGCCATAATATCCTGTCCATAGCGCTGCCGATACTGCCGGGGCAAATCCCGTACCCAGGGCACGGAGGGCAACGGCTTGACGCCGGCATCCAGCGGATCGACGACTCGCACTCTGGCCTTGGCATCAGCGGGAATCTCCCCGATATTCACGGCCATCAGCGAAGGCTCATCCGTAAAGAACGCCTTGATCGTCGTTCCGAAATAGTCCTTCAACCGGTCCCAATAGGCCTGATGCGTCACTTCGATAAAGCAATGTATCGCCCTCTCATCGATCAGGTTCGGATAGCGTCTGGCCGCATAATAATTGTTGCTCGCATGGGTATATTCGTATGACGGCCGCAACGTAAACGGCTCAGGGCGCGAAGGATCAAACGTCAACGCAAGGGCTTCAAAATCCCGGCTGCGTTTAATAACGAGTCCTCCCGCCGCCCCACTGGGATATCCGTCCTCATCATAGAGCCATACGACCAGCCCGGCCTGGCGGCATGCCTCGACGGCGCGAACGAGCGTCTCCCAGTGGGCATCCGAAGCCATATAATCCTTGAAGTTCACGTTGCAGACAAGGCCTCCCAGTCCCAATTCCTTCAGTGACGTCATTCCGTCGGGGTGAGCCTGTTGTTCGGGAACGCCATGCACGATCTGCAGCGGACGAAGTTCCGCCGGCGGATCAGACCACGCCGCCACCCAAGCGGCCGGCGGTTCAGGCTCGAATGTTGTTCGGTCGGAAGCGGGTGCATTCTGCCCAAGAGTTCCAAGATCACCCCGTCCCGGAATGGAGATAACCAGGACAGTCAATGTCAAAAGAAGACAGCCGCGTTTGCATTTCATCATAAACAACCTCTATTTCAAACGTCATCCAGTAAGTGAAAAGCTTGTATATCATACCTTCGGAGACATCATAATGCATGTGAATTTCACTGATTCCCGCTCGGCCCCGGATCGATCCCGGCCAAAGCAGGGCACCGACGGAAAACACACTCCCGAAAAAGACCTCTCCCACAGGTGGGTATTCCATCTGGATGGAAGCGGAAAAAAACTCCTCAAATCTTTGAAATAATGATAGTTTATGCGAACGTCTATACGTATATAGAGTAATAACGTAGGAATCGTGGCCTCCTGAAGGGTGGCAAGCTCAATGTACCTTGGTTTGCAGTGTGAGACTTGGATGGTCAGCCAATCGAGTAGATGCAACAAGGGAAATTTCGAGAGGGCAAAGATGCGCCGACGTCCATGTATCCCACTAACAGCCCTCATGATCTTGTCAATCCTATCGATTCGAACCGCCTCGGCCGTAGAAATCGACGAGGCACGAGACCAATTCCGAACGGGCCAATACGCCAACGGCTTACAATCAGCCCAAAAAGCCATCAATAACGGAGCCTATTCGGCCCAATGGCGGATCCTGAAGATTCAGTCGATGATGGCTCTCGGTTTGTACGCTCAGGCCGCGGACGATATGGACGTCATTCTGTTCAATTACCCGGTAAGCATTCCGCTGTTGGATGTGGCCTACACGGCGTATTTGAATGGCGGAAAAGAGAACCGAGCCGGCGAGGTGCTCCAACGAATCGTGCGGATCGGAACGAATCGCGATGCTCGATATCTGAGCCCCCCGGACTTCGTCGCCCTAGGCAGATCCCTGCTGCGGCTGAACTATGACGCCAAGCTCATCCTGGACGAATTCTACGACCGAGCGATCCGAAACGATCCGAACTACCTCGACGCCTATCTGGCCGCAGGCCAATTGGCGCTGGACAAACAGGATTACGAACTGGCCGCCGAACAATACCGCAAAGCGCTGGAACGATTCGGCACGGAGCCGGATGCCCATTACGGCCTGGCCAAAGCGTTCTATCCGAGCGACCGGCTCTCCATGATAAACTCGCTGGATGCGGCTATTCTCATCAATCCCAGGCATGCGCCGTCCCTGATCCTTATGGCCGAACACCAGATCGACTGCGAGGATTACGTCGGTGCGGCCAAGTTGCTCGACAACGTTCTCTCTTTCAACGCCTGGCATCCCCAAGCCTGGGCCTACAAAGTCGTGCTGGCCCACCTGGCTAATGACAGGGAAGCCGTTAAAGACCATCGCGCCAAGGCGCTCAAGTTCTGGACGACCAATCCCGAGATGGACTATCTCATCGGCAGAAAACTCTCCCAGAAATATCGTTTCGCCGAAGGGGCGACTTATCAACGCCGAGCGCTCAAGCTTAATCCGGAATACCTGCCGGCGAAGATACAACTGGCCCAGGACCTCCTTCGCCTCGGCGCCGAGAACGAAGGCTGGGCATTAGCCGGGGAGGTTCACAGCCGGGACGCCTATAATATTTTAGCTTTCAATCTCGCCAACCTTCGCGATCATTTGTCTAAATTCAAAACACTACGCGCCGATGGATTCATCCTCCGGATGGATAATCTGGAAGCTGCCGTCTATGGCGATAAAGTCGCAGAGTTACTTCAGCAAGCCAAAGCGGAGTTATGTCATAAGTACGATCTGACACTGGATCATCCGGTGACGGTGGAATTGTTTCCGAACCAGCAGGACTTTGCCGTCCGGACGTTCGGCATGCCCGGCGGCGACGGTTTCCTGGGTGTGTGCTTCGGCGATGTCATCACGGCGAACAGCCCGAAAGCCGAACGGCCGACCAATTGGCAGGCGCTGTTGTGGCACGAGTTCTGTCACGTCGTCACGCTGAACCTGACGCAGAACAAGATGCCCCGCTGGCTCAGCGAAGGGATTTCCGTCTATGAAGAATCGCAGCGCAATCCGACCTGGGGCCAGCAGATGACCCCGGAGTATCGCCGGATGATTCTCGACGGAGAACTCACGCCAATCGGCGATCTCAGCGGCGCCTTTTTAAACCCGCCCAGCCCGATGCACCTTCAGTTCGCGTATTACGAATCGGCGCTTGTCGTTGAGTTTATCGTTGAGCGATATGGCCTGGCCGCTCTCAAAGCCATTCTCGCCGACCTATCAAAGGGTGTCGCGATTAATACGGCCATTGCCTCGCGAACCGACCCGCTCAAAAGATTGCAAAAGGAATTCGAGGCGTTCGTTCAAAGGCGTGCTCAGGATTTGGCTCCGAAAGCAGATTGGGAGCAACCCGAAAAAGACCCATTCGATCCGACAGATTACAAGGCGTTAACCGATTGGCTGGCGAAACATCCGAACAATTTCTGGGCGCTGACTTTATATGCGAAAGCCCTCATTGCAGACCGCCAGTGGGGCCAGGCAAAAGAAACGCTTGAGAAGCTAATCGCATTATACCCGCAATACACGGGGGATGATAATGCCTATCAACTTCTGGCCGAAGTGCACCAACACCTTGGTGAAAGCGACCGGGAACGAGAAGCACTTGAAAAGTTCGCGGCGAACACGTCCGACGCCGTTCATATTTATAGACGACTAATCGAAATGGCCGAGGAAAGAGAAGATTGGCAACAGGTTATCAAGTACGGCGAAAAATATTTGGCCGTTCATCCCCTTCCGGCCAAACTCTATCGACAACTGGGTCGCGCCAGAGAAGCTCTTGGCCACGAAGGGGAGGCTGTTGACTCCTATCAACGACTTCTCCTGCTGGAACCATCCGATCCGGTCGATGTGAACTATCGCCTCGGGCGTCTTTTGCAACATAGAAATCCGTCTGAGGCGAAAAGACATGTCCTTACGGCATTGGCTGAAGCACCCCGTTTTCGTCAGGCGCACCGTCTATTGCTGGAGATTGTCAAGGATAGTCAAGAATCTTCCGAGTCGCCCGCCATTCAGGAGGGCACACAGTGACAAAATCAAAACACGTGGTTCTTTTACTTATATTTGTGGGAATTGCCGGCACGGGTCTGGTTTTCGCCCAAAGATATTCCAGACGCGGCCCCAGATCCTATGATCGCAGATATGACAATCGCCGGGGTGTACCCGAATGGACGCCCGACCGCGAGTTTTCCCATGACGTGTTCACCTTCGTGAGAATCCGCTATTCGTCCGGCTACGGCGGAGGCGGATATGGTCGGGGCCGAGGCAGAGGCCGGGGCTTTAGCGGCGGCAACTGGGCAGTGGATTATCCCGACAGCGATCTGAATTTCTCCTACCGCCTTCATCAATTAACCTCGATGGAGGTCAATCCCGATGGACTCGTGCTGGAACTGACGGACCCGAGGCTCTTTGATTATCCTTTCATCTACATTGTCGAACCGGGCCGGCTTGTTTTCAGTGAAGATGAAGTCAAACAGCTACGCCGTTACCTGCTGAACGGCGGATTTCTGATGGTCGATGATTTCTGGGGCGAGGCGGAATGGGACAATTTCTATTACCAGATCAAGCGCGTGTTTCCCGAACGCGAGCCGCACGAGTTGCCCTACAGCCACCCGATCTTCCGCGCCGTCTTCGAGCTGAAAGAAAAACCCCAGATTCCCAGCATCGGAGCGGCTTGGGACGGACGATCTCAAGGAATCACCTGGGAACGGCGTAATTCCGACACGAGCACGCCCCACTACAAGGCCATCCGCGACGACAAGGGCCGGATCATGTCGATTATCTGTCACAATACCGATCTCGGTGACGGCTGGGAACGCGAAGGGGAGGATGAATGGTATTTCCGCGAGTTTTCGGAGAAAAGTGCATATCCGCTGGGGATTAATATTGTTTTTTACGCAATGACGCATTGAGGAGAAATAAAAAATTAAGAAAAAGTCAAACATACGGAATCCCTTTGGGATGACTTCCTCAATTTTGCACTTTACATTTTGATTTTCTATTTTGTTCTGAAAGGACATGACGATTGGCTACACAAACGTATGAATTCGAGCGATGGGCGGTCCAGCAAATCAACGGCGCGCGGGAGCGCATCGGCAACGAACTCTCGAAAGTGATTATCGGCCAGCAGGATGTGATCGAACATTTGCTGATCGCCGTGCTCTCCGGCGGCCATTGCCTGATTACCGGCGCGCCGGGCCTGGCGAAAACGTTGTTGGTTAAAACGCTCGCAGAACTATTCAATCTGAAGTTTCAGCGCATTCAGTTTACGCCGGACCTCATGCCCGCCGATATCACCGGCACCGAGATCCTTCAGCAAACGACCGAAGCACGAAAAATGGTCTTCGTAGAAGGGCCGATCTTCGCCAATATGATCCTGGCCGACGAGATTAACCGGACGCCGCCCAAGACGCAGGCGGCATTGCTCGAAGCGATGCAGGAGCACCACGTCACGACCGCGGGTGTCTGCTATACCCTGGCCGAGCCGTTTTTTGTGTTCGCCACGCAAAACCCGATCGAGATGGAGGGCACGTACCCGCTGCCCGAAGCCCAGCTCGACCGGTTCATGTTCAATGTGTGGATTGATTATCTACCGGAGGATGATGAGGTCAATGTCGTTCAACAAACAACAGCCAAAGAACCCGAGCCGCTCCAGCAAATCTTCACGGGTGAAGACCTGATCCGATTTCACCAGGTCGTCCTGAAAGTCCCCGTTGCCGAAGACGTCGTGCGTTACGCCGTGAGGATAGCCGCCGCGTCGCGTCCGGCCGCGGATAATACGCGGGATTTCATAAACGAATGGGTCACGTGGGGGGCCGGGCTGCGCGCTTCACAGTATATGGTGCTCGGTGGTAAGGCACGGGCCCTTCTCAACGGTAAAACGCACGTGAGCTTTGAGGATATCCGGGCGCTCGCCCTGCCGGTGCTTCGCCATCGCATTCTGATCAATTATCGCGCTGAAGCCGAGGGCGTCGTGATCGAGGACCTTGTCGATCGACTATTAAAATCAGTGAAGGAACATTAACATCATCTTCTTATTGTCACTCTACGGGAATGTGAAGGAAGGTCAGGGGAAATGACGGCAAAAATGGCGTCATCCAACATGAAAGGTGTGACCGGCGGGATGATCGATCCGGTCTCGCTGATGAAGATCAAATCGCTGGAACTGCGCGCCAAGGTCATCGTCGAAGGATTCTGGAGGGGCATCCACCGCAGCCCCTATCACGGCTTTTCCGTCGAGTTTAGCGAATACCGTCAGTATTCCCCCGGCGACGATCCCCGTTATATCGACTGGCGGGTCTATGCCCGGAGTGACCGGTACTACATCAAGAAATTCGAAGATGAGACAAACCTGCGCTGCCACCTGCTGATCGACCATAGCCGGTCGATGAGTTACGGTTCCGGCCCCTATACCAAATCACAATACGCTGGGACGCTGGCTGCGACGCTGGCTTATTTTCTCTACACGCAGGGGGACGCCGTCGGATTGGCCACATTCGACGATCGCATTCGAGAGTATTTGCCACCGCGAAACCGGCCCGGCTATCTTCGCCGCCTGTTGCTGGCTTTAGAAGCCGCGCCTCAGGGGAAAAGGACAGATCTGGGACCGCCGCTGCGCCGCATCGCCCAAACTCTCACGAAGCGAGGACTTCTCGTTTTGGTGTCCGATCTGTTGACTTCCATTGACCGGCTTGAAGCGGACCTGAATTATCTTTGTGCGGGCGGCCACGACGTTGTGTTGTTTCATATCCTGGATCCCGCCGAATTGAATTTTGATTTCGATTCCCCCGCCCTCTTTCAAGACGTCGAAACCGAACGTAACATGTACGTCGACCCGTTCGATGCAGAAACATCCTATAAGCGAAGGCTCGAGCGACACCTGACAAAAACAGAATCCACATGCCGGACCCTCGGGATCGATTATCATCTGTTCGCAACGGACCGGGCCTTCGACCTGGCCCTGTTGGATTTTTTACATGATCGGATGCACCAGAGAAAACGGATGAGTCGCCGGGCGGGACAAAGACACAGGGGGAAGGCATGAATTTTCTTTTTCCATTATTTTTAGCGGGGATTGCAGCGGTGGGCATCCCCATTGTCTTACACATGATCCGCCGTCACACGCGCAAGCGCGTGACGTTTAGCTCGCTGATGTTCTTGCATACGACGGTACCGCGATTCAAGAATCGCAGCCGGATCGAAAACCTTCTGCTTCTCATTCTCCGATGTCTCATCTTGTGCCTTTTGGCGTTCGGATTCGCCCGCCCGTTTTTCCCACGAGACATTGAGAAAGCCCCAACGTATTCCGGCAGCCGGATCGTTTTGCTCATCGATACCAGCGCTTCCATGCGGCGCGCTGGCATGTGGGATCAGACTACCCGTCTGGCGCAGTCGGTATTGGAAAACGTCGATCCGACGGATCGCGTCTGCGTGATGAGCTTCGATCAGAGTACGCAGACGTTGATCGGTTTCGAACAGTGGGCAACACTCGATCCGGATCGGCGAGTATCCGTCGCCAACGAACACATATCGACCTTGTCGCCGGGATGGGCGCGGACTGATTTGGGCCAGGCTCTCGTCAATGCCGCCGAGGCGATTGAGGACGACGAGATCAACGACAAACAACAATCCGCCCAGACGCACCGGATCGTACTCATCAGCGACTTGCAGGAAGGCTCGACCTTCGAGGCCTTACAGGCCTACGAATGGCCGGAGCGAACGCAACTGATCGTCAAACAAACTCGGGTCACGGGCAGCACTAATGCGACCTTGCAGCAGGTGGCAAACCGGGATAGCGCAACTCGTTCAAAAGGAGATGAAAGGCTGCGTATTCGCGTGAGCAATTCATCCGATGCGACCGTGGAACGGTTCAGTCTGAATTGGGCGGGCGGCGGCACGACATCCGAATCCATCGCAGACGTGTATGCCCCGGCGGGACATAGCGTGATTGTGCGTGTGCCGTACCCGGCGGACAAGGCGACGGCCAAAACACTAATTCTGAGCGGCGACGATCATGAATTCGATAATGCCCTTTATCTGGCGCCACATTTGACACAGCAAGCCAATATCCTCTATCTGGGCCGTGAGGATGCAAATGATCCCAAGGGTATGCTGTATTACGTTCAACGGGCCTTTAGCAATACGGCCATGCTCAATCCACAAATCATGATCCCTCCGGCAAACAAGCTTAAAGACGAAGATATCTCAACGGCACATCTGGTTATCGTCACGGATGCAATGGATCGAAATCACACTCCTTCATTAAGTCGATATCTCAGGGCCGGCGGAACCGTTCTTCTGACGATGACCTCTCCGGACGCGGCGGCGACGATAGCAAACCTGGCAGGAATTGAAAACCTTACATCAGAAGAAGCCGATATTAACACATACGCTATGCTCAGCCAGGTGGACTTCGAGCATCCGTTGCTGGCGGCTTTCTCGGAACCGCGTTTCGGCGACTTTACACAGATTCACTTCTGGAAACACCGACGGACAAACATCGCCGATCTACGCGGAGCGAGAGTATTGGCCCGATTCGACGACGGCGATCCGGCGTGGTTCGAGTTAAATGTCGAGGCCGGTTCGCTGCTGGTTATGACAAGCGGCTGGCATCCGTCGGATAGTCAACTTGCCCTATCCACCAAGTTCGTTCCACTACTCTATTCGATCCTCGAATACAGCGGCGTTCTCACCGGGCAGCGAACACAGTATTTCGTCGGCGATCCTGTGATCGTCCCCCAGATGGACAGAACCAGTTCTCCACAAATACAGATCCGCAAGCCGGACGGAACCCAGACGAGTCTCAACACGGGTGCGAGAGCTTTTACACAAACAGATATGCCCGGTTTCTATACGGTCGAGTCGCCGGGCGAAAACCGGTTATTTGCGATCAACCTGCCCGCAAAGGAATCTCGAACCGCCGTGATGCCTATTGAAGATATCGAGCAATATGGCGTGATACTGAGCCAAACGGCAAACCTGACGGCGAAGAGGCTTGGATCCTCCACAGAACTTCAATCCGAACGGGCTACGCATCGTAGCGATCTGGCCGGGCTGGAATATAAGCAGAAACTGTGGCGGTGGGTGTTCATTGTGCTGCTTGCCATCTCAATGATCGAGATAGGACTGGCGGGGTGGTTGACGCGTGCGCCTTCTGTTATTGAAGGGGAACAGACATGATCGAACAAGCTCTTCGTAAACGTTTGCAGCCCACGGTAAATCGCCGAAGGCGTCTGTATCTGGCGCTATGGCTGTCGGCCTGCTGGTTCGTTGCACTGGTCGTGGGTATCGGCCTGATCGGCGCCTACTGGCTTTGGGGATGGACCTCGTCAGCGGCTAATTGGGCGCTTTGCATCTCAACCGTGCTCGTGACGCTCTTGATCTTGTATCAATCCCTTCGACTGCGAGTGGACTATAAAGCCGTTGCACGAGATATCGAGCACAAACATCCCGATTTGAAAGCTCTGCTCCTGACCGCGATAGAACAGAAGCCGGACAAGCCCGGCGGATCTTTCAACTATCTCCAGGAGCGGGTCATCGGAGAGGCCGTTCGTCACGCCGTCAGGTACGACTGGCTGCGGAGCGTCTCATCGACCAAACTCGTATTGGCGCAGATCGCCTGGATTCTGACGCTGACCCTGCTCATGGGAACCATGTCACAACTCCTTCTCCCGCGTCCGTTTCTGCTGAGAACCGGCGGCAATGTGCTGGCCCAAAGAGGCTATCAGGTCACCGTCACGCCGGGGGACACCGACGTGGAATCGGGCACGCCGGTAGTCGTCCTGGCACGGTTCGAGGGACGCGTGCCGCAAGAAGCGACACTGGTGTTCGAGGCACCCGATGAAGAACCGCAGGAAATCACACTCACCAAGAACCTTGAGGACCCGGTGTTCGGCGGCATCATTCAACAGGTTGATCGCAATCTACTTTATCGCATCGAATACGCCGACCGAAGTACACGCGATTTTCACGTCAACGTGTATCAGCATCCGACTCTTACGAGGGCTGATGCAAAGATCGTTTATCCGGACTATACAAAACTTCCCGAGAAAATCATTCAAGATACACGCCGCGTCAGTGCTATCGAAGGATCTCAAATCACTTTGACGTTCACACTAAACAAAGCAGTAGCATCGGCACAACTCGTTTCTAAAGAAGACCCCTCGTTGGATCTGACGGTCGATAGTGAGCATCCGAACGTCTATACGACGGCTGTAACCGCCACAGAAAATCGGCGATATGAATTACATCTGGTGGATGCCCAGGGACTGAAAAACGAGATACCCCAGCGGTTCACGATTGACGTTCACAAGAACCTGCCGCCCGAAATTAAGCCGGTCTTTCCGAATCGCGACGTGCTGGCATCGCCTTTGGAGGAATTGAGCCTGGAGGCCGAAGTTTCGGACGATTACGGTATAACTCACTACGGAGTGAGCTATACCCTTGCCGGCGTACAGGATTCTGACATTACAGTCGGTCCGTTAGCAGATTCAACACAAAAACAAACCTTTCAACATCTTCTGGCCTTGGAAGACCTTGGAGCGCAGCCGGACCAGTTGATGACGTATTACTTCTGGGCCGATGATATCGGTCCGGACGGCAAGAACCGCAGAACATCCAGTGACATGTACTTTACGGAAGTTCGTCACTTCGAGGAAATATTCCGGGAAAGCGAGTCCTCCCAAAACCAGAACCAGCAAAATCAAAACCGACAAGGTCAGCAGCAAGGCCAGCGAGGCGGGCAACTTGCCCAGTTGCAAAAACAGATTATCAGCGCTACGTGGAACATCAAGCGGAAGGCCGATCAGGCGGGTCGCCTCGACGATCAGAAGGAAGACCTCGAGGTCGTACGGCAATCGCAGGCCGACGTGCTGGAACAGGCACAATCAACCTTAGCACAGACCCAGGAGCCACCCGCCATCAAGGCGTTACAAGCCGCAACGCAACACATGGAGACGTCGCTGGATCACCTGGTGGAAGCCGGAAGTTCTTCAACGACGACGGAATTGACGCCGGCCCTGGCCGCGGAACAATCCGCCTACCAGGAACTGCTCAAGTTAAAGGATCGCGAGCACCGGGTGACGCAAAGCCGGAGTGCCAATGCGAGCAGCACACCACGCTCGGCGCGTTCGGATCGACAGCTACAACAATTAGAACTGCGACAAAGAGAGAATCGATACGAGACGGAACGCCTGGCCCAATCCCGGCAGCAGACAATGCAGCGAGAAGACCTTCAGGTCCAAAACCGGCTTCGCGATCTGGCCCGGCGACAAAGTGAAATGAGCGACAAGCTGAAGGAGACCGAGACCGCCCTTCGCCAGGCGCAAAACGAGCAGGAAAGGGAGGACATCAACCGCGAGCTTAAACGGCTCAGAGATGAACAACTCGAAGCGCTTCGCGATGTGGACGAGCTGCAAGAGAGAATGGAAAGGCCCGAGAACCGCCAGCGAATGGCCGATACACGGCAGCAACTCGATCAAAGCCGTTCCAGAATCCGTCAATCGGCCGAAGAACTGGAACGGGGGATGGTCTCGCGGGCGATTACCTCTGCTACCCGCGCTCAGAGGGAACTCGAGCAGATGCGCGACCAATTCCGGCGGGACACCTCCAGTCAATTCTCCGAGCAGATGCGACAGATGCGGGAACAGGCACAGCAGCTTGACAAGCGCCAGAAGGAAATTGCCAGCGAGATGCAGGGACAGAGAGGCTCAGAACAAAAAACGCTTCGTGATACGGGCGAAACTCGAAATCTGGCGGACCGGATTGATCAACAAAAAGAGAGCATGGACAATTTGATCGACCGGATGAAAGACGTGAGCGAGCAGGCGGAAACATCGGAACCCTTGCTCTCACGAAAGCTCTATGAAACAGTGCGCGAGACGAACACGAAAAATATCGACCGGGACCTTGAGGTCGCCGGTGAGTTGATCAGGCGCAACTTTCTGCCGCAAGCCCAGGAGATTGAACAGCGAGCCGGGCAGGGTATTGAGGAGCTAAGAAAAGGCGTTGAAGAAGCCGCTGAAAGCGTGCTGGGCGACGAGACCGAGGCGCTTCGTCTGGCGAGAGAACAGCTCGATGAACTCATCAGAGAAGTCAACGAAGAGGTCGCCCGTGCGAACGCGCCGGGACAGCAGGATGATGATCCCAATGAATCGGGGGGCCGGATGCCGAGTCAACAGCAGCGTGCCGATGCCCGGCGAGGAAACGGTCGACAGCCCGGCGCCGATCCCAATCAACCGGAGAACATGCAGGCAAATCAGCAACAGCAAGCCAACGCACAGCGAGGAAGGGGTGGCGGGCGAGGGAGTGATCCCAACAGGCCCCAGGAATCGCAGGCAAATCAGCGTCGTCTTGCTGAGGGTCGAACCGGGAGACAACCTGGAAATCGCAGACCGGGCGGAAGAACCGATCCGAGAGGTTGGGGCGGCAATCAGGGGGCGTTTGGGCCGTGGGAGCAAGCCGATCCGAACGGGCCGCTTACCGGCAGAGATTTCAGGCAATGGTCGGATCGCCTGCGCGACGTTGAAGAGATGCTTAACGAATCGGAGATGCGCGCCGAGGCAGCGAGAGTCCGGGACCGCGCCCGTGCCATACGGGCGGAATTCAAACGTCACGGCAAAGAGCCGCAATGGGACCTGGTTGGGCAAATGATTACGAAACCGTTGGCCGAATTGCGCGATCGCATCAGCGAGGAGCTATCCGCGCTGGAATCGGATGAAGCCATGGTTCCCATCGATCGCGATCCCGTGCCCGGACGTTTTGCCGATTTGGTCCGCCGCTATTACGAGAATCTGGGGGGCGAGAAGTAATGTTGCTTGGATCGATTGTTCTCCCTGCAAGTCCCTGGATTGGGCCGGCGGCGTTCGTGTTTGTCGCGGTCGTTGTTCTCTTAGTGTGGTCGTATCGTCAATCTCCGGAACGTGGTGTCATTCATGGTATAGCCCTGTTTCTCAGGCTTTTAGGTGTGCTGGCACTGGCGCTGTGCTTAATCGAACCTTTATGGAGCGGTCGGCGCGCCAAATCCGGGGCGAATTTGTTTCTCGTCGTAGCCGACAACAGCAACGGCATGACGATCCGAGACCGGGGCGAGGAGCAAAGCCGCGGCGAAATCCTTCAAGCCGCTTTGCAGGATGAAGAAGCCGGCTGGCTGGACACACTGGCGAATAACTTTCAACTCCGTCAATACACGTTCGACTCGCGACTTCGACGAACAACGAATTTCACAGCACTGGCCTTTGACGGTACGAGTTCGGCCATAGGGGAAGCTCTGCGGACTATCGGACAACGCTATCGCGGCAGGCCGCTGGCCGGCGTGCTTCTCATGACGGATGGCTGCGCGACGGATACCGGAGAACAATTCTACGACTTGTCCGGCGTGCCGCCCGTCTACCCGGTCGTCATCGGCGATCCCCAATCTCCCAAAGATATGTCCCTGACGAACGTTGCCGTAAGCCAGACGGTTTTCGAGGATGCCCCGGTCACGATCCAGGCCGACGTCGAAACATCGGGATACGACGGCAAGTCCATCACAGTCGAACTCCTCGAAGCCTCCGGCCGATTGGTCGAAAGCCAAACGCGAAACATTCGTAAGAACAATGAAGAGCAGACGCTGCGTTTTCGCCTTCGACCGGCCGGGAGCGGTGTTTTATTCTATCGCCTTCGAGTGGCGGAAAAAGACCCGCCGGATGACGTCACTAACCAAACCGAAGAACCGGCAGAAGCAACACAAGCCAATAATCAACGCTCTCTCATCGTGGACCGCGGCAAAGGCCCCTACCGAATCCTTTATGTCACGGGCCGTCCGAACTGGGAGTACAAATTCCTCCGGCGGGCTATCAGCGAAGACGAGCAGATCCAGCTCGTGGGACTTCTCCGCGTGGCCAAGCGCGAGCCCAAATACGACTGGCGGGGACGCCCCGGCGAACAGGGCAATCCGTTGTATCGAGGTTTTGATAACAAGGATGAAGAGCAAAAAGAACAGTACGACCAGCCCGTTCTCGTGCGCCTTGGCACACGAGATCAGGCCGAGCTTCGCGACGGATTTCCAAAAACCGCGGAAGAATTGTTTGGTTATCACGCCGTGATTCTCGACGACATCGACGCCGAGTTTTTCACACACGACCAAATGGAATTGATTCGGCGATTCGTGGCCGAACGGGGCGGCGGATTTCTCATGTTGGGCGGGAAAGATTCATTTCAACAGGGGCAATTCCACCGAACGCCTATCGGCCGGATTCTACCCGTGCATTTGGATCGGTTGCCCGATATCCAAAGATTCTCCCATCCTCGACTTCAATTGACCCGGGAGGGCTGGCTTCAACCCTGGGCCCGGCTGCGCGATAACGAGCAGGACGAGGAAGAACGGCTCGATACGATGCCCGAATTCCGTGTGCTCAATCGTGTCGGTTCGATCAAGGCCGGGGCGATGGTGGTCGCGACGATTGGCGATAACGCTTCCGATCCGTACCCCGCCCTGGTCGTACAGCGTTACGGAAGCGGGCGCGCCGGTGCTCTTACGGTCGGTGATTTGTGGCGATGGGGTCTGAAAAAAACCGAGATGCACGACGATATGGATAAGTTCTGGCGACAGACGCTGCGATGGCTGGTCGCGGATGTGCCTCATCGCGTCACGTTGCAAGCTTTACAGCAACACGACCGGGTGAATCAACCGGTCCTCTTCCGCGTGCGCGTTCGGGACAAAGATTTCGAGCCGATGGAGGAAGCGTCGGTTGTGATAGATGTTATGGCAAGTGACACCCAGGAAGAAAAGATTCAACTGACCGCCGAATCCGTGCTGAGTGAAACCGGGTTATTCGAGGCGGTGTACGTGCCGCGTCACGATGGTCATTACTTTGCCAAGGCCGTTGTAACCGATGCTGAGGGCCTTAAAATTGACGAGGCGGAAGCCGGGTGGGTCGTCGATCGTGAAGCCCACGAGTTCTCGTCGATCAAAGCCAATCGTTCCTTATTGGAGACCATTGCACGCCAGACCGGCGGTCGAATGGTTGAACTCCAAGATTTGGATAGTTTCGCTCGGAATTTACCTCACGTCGAGGCGCCGATTTCCGAAGCCTGGATTAAACCGCTATGGGATTTGCGTGGAATGTTACCCGCGATTTTTGCGTTCGTTCTATTGTGCTTTATCGGTGAATGGGCCTTGCGCCGCTGGAAGGGAATGCCGTGATGAATTTTCGATTATTATTGGCATGGCTCATCGGTATGCTGATTTTCACTGTTAGCACGCATGCGGCACTCGATCCGAATGACCAGAGCACGGAGGCACCGACCATTATCGTTGTCGTGGGAGCCGCCGGAGCTACGGAGTATGGGGCGCAGTTCGCCCAATGGGCCGACCTCTGGCACGAAAAATGCGAGAAATCAGGAGCGATATTCATCACAATCGGTCTGGATCAAACAGAAGTACTGGACGATCGAACGCTGCTTCAGAATACCCTAACACAAGAATCGAAACAAACGAATACGGCGTTGTGGCTGGTTTTCATCGGGCATGGGACGTTCGACGGCAGAACCGCCAAATTTAATCTGCGAGGTCCCGATGTTTCGACGGACGATCTGGCCGAATGGTTACAACCCATACTCCGGCCCCTCGTGATGATCAACACCGCTTCGTCAAGTGCTCCTTTCCTGAAAAAGCTCTCCGGAACCGAACGCATCGTGATCACGGCGACCAAGAGCGGCTTCGAACACAATTTCACACGCTTCGGGCAATATCTGGCTGAGTCGATGGCCGAGCCGGACGCGGATATCGACAAGGACGGCCAAACCTCCCTGCTCGAATCCTTTCTGGCCGCTTCATACCGCACCCAGGAATTCTATACGTCCTCAGGCCGGCTTGCTACTGAGTTTGCTTTGCTCGACGATAATGGAGACGGACTCGGTACGCGAGCCGACTGGTTCCGAGGCGTTCGGCCCGTACAGAAAGCTGAGGCCGGCGCTTCCCTGGATGGATATCGCGCCCATCAGGTTCATCTTATCCATAGCGAGGCTGAAAGTAAAATGCCACCCCAATTGCGGGCCGAACGCGATCGCCTGGAACTGGACGTCATCAAACTACGCGACGCAAAAGAGAACCTCTCTGAAGAGGAGTATTATACCAAACTCGAGAAGCTACTCTGCAAGATCGCCTTAATCTACGAGCAGACTGACGAGACCGGCAATAACCTTAAATAAACCAAGCCTTCCCTAATAGTGGGTGACAAACAGGCATGGTTTTCGTAATATAGAGTCTATGGAGCCCATTCAACCCATAAGAAAAATCCCGGTTGATAGTATGTCGGCTCGTTCTTGTAATAATCGATTATGGCAAGGAAGAAAGGCAACTGCAATGATGAATGCACTGTTAAGCTGTTCCGGCCCGGCTCCTACAATCTTCCAGCAGGCTTGCAACGGAATGTCACTAGCGCTGACCCTCGCTGTCTCTATGATCGTTGGATCATTCCAGACCGACGTTGCGGACGCATCTCAGCTCTCGGCGGGAGTCGCAAGTGTCGACATTACCAATACAAAGGCCGGCCCGGTTAATGACCGCTTGTATGCAAAAGCGCTCATACTGAAAAACAACACTACGACAATAGCCATCATAACGGTTGACGCAGTCGCAATCGGTGAGATCGGATATATAGGTAACGACTTTCTTGACAAGATCCGTTCGCGCATCGAAAAGGAACTCGACATCAAGCCAGCAAATATTCTGATCAATGCCAGTCACTGTCACGGAGTTGTATGCCCGGATGTTGATCAGCGGACATTCCAGGCAGTGAAAAAAGCCTCGCAGAACCTGGTTGCCGTAAAAGTCGGCGCCGGTACCGGATATGAAGACCGAATCATGGAGAACCGCAGGCTTAAGCTGAGAAACGGCAAGGAGCTTGATATCCGCCATGCATATTCACTTGTCCCGGACGAAGAGGTCGTCGAAGTTGGTCCGGTTGATCCTCAAATTGGCATTCTTCGACTGGATAGAACAGATGGGCGGACCCTGGCGGTGGTCTATAATTTTGCGTGCCATCCTATCCAGGGCGTCCCCAGCGACGGAAACACCGCAGATATTACCGGTTTTGCCTCCAGAGTCATCGAAGACAATTTGAGCGAGGGTGCGATCGCTCTGTTTCTACAGGGCTGCGCCGGGGACATCAATCCGGTCTGGTACAAAGATGTTGACCACCCCCGAGATGCAGAGCCATTGGGAAACATGCTGGGATTGAGTACCTTGCAGGCATTGAGAAAGGTACAAGTGAGAAACGATAACCGGCTCAGGATGCTCAACGAGGTCATCGAACTGCCGAGAGCCGACGTTGGACAACGCATTACAGAGATGGAAGCTGAACAGGAAAGATTGGTTCAATCTTTGCGAGGAACAAGCTTAAACTTGAAGACGTTTATCTCTTTATT
>Ga0272442_10002114_pt1 | contig 29187 bp, 21 predicted proteins | sample SSMForm2O_FD_200262 | JGI IMG/M metagenome (GOLD analysis project Ga0272442, IMG submission 200262) | Marine sediment archaeal communities from Little Sippewissett salt marsh, Falmouth, MA, United States - SSM-Form-2O | ecosystem: Environmental > Aquatic > Marine > Wetlands > Sediment ...
AGCTCACCTCGCCAGCGATATTCCGCGACGCCGCGCCGTCGTCCGCGAGTGTCCCGGCGGACGAGCTCACGGTTATGGTTTCTCCCGTGATCGTGACGGGGTCCATTTCCTCGCTGAATGTGATGGAGATGTTCGTGTTGGTGGCCACCCCTGTTCCGTCAGCGGAGGGTGAGACCGATACCACCGTAGGCGGCGTGATGTCGGCGGACGTGCCATCCCCTCCTCCGTCCGACGAGCCGCCCGTATCGCAACCCGTGGATATGAAGATGAGCAGAGAAATTGCTGCAAGTAATGTGATAAAATATATTCTTTTTGTCTTTATTCGCATGAACGGACCTCCTTATAATTTTCCTGTTATGGGGATTGAATTTAATTATTAGCAGATATCCGGAATAGAGTTAATTCAAATAATATTTCCGGTGACAGCTACTTTAGGGAAACTTAATTAATTAAGCGAGCCCGCTGGATGCGGGCCCGCTGTTTTAGAATGGTTATGGAACAGGGGAGTTGTGCTACTCGAATACGTTCGCTTCAACCGAATCGTCGTTTATCCATACCGCGATCGCCCTGCCGTTGGGTCCGGCGCAGAGGTGCATATCGCTGTTGTCGAGCTCGCCGAGTCCCTCTGCAACTGCCTGCGGATCGGAGAACGACGATATACTCCACTGGTCTCCGAGCCGATAGGTCCGGGCATAGAGCGTACCCTCAAAAAACCAGTAGATGAAGAAATTACCCGCGAAATCGCAGACCACCTTGGGATTTATACTCGTGCCGGTTGTGATATCTCGGGGCGTCTTCCAGGTGTTGGATGCCGCCTCGTACAGGGCGGCGACGATATAATGGTAATCTCCTCCGCGCCATTCACTCCAGACCGCAACAGCATCTCCGCTCGCAAAATCAACGGCTATGTCCGATTCAGAACAGTTGTTGGGGTAGGGGTCCGTGCTTGAAATCACCACCTGGGATTCGTCGTCCCAGTTATCTCCGGTCCCCTCAACGTAACGATTGGCGCATATCATTTCGTTTTCACCGTCAGTGCCACAATATACGGCGACCGCGTTGCCGTTCCCGTCGGCGCCGATATCCGGGTGCGTAACTTCGAGATCTTCCGAGGAGATGGTCATGATGACGCTGCTCCACCCCCCGCTGTTGTCGAAGAGTCTTCCCTTTACCCGGTTTTCAGAGGGATCTTCCCATAATGCGACGGCGTTTCCATCCGGGTCGCAGCCGATGTCGTACGTATCGACGGGACCGCCGTCAAGGGCGGATATGTTTTCGTAATCATCCAGCCCGCCGTTTTCGGCGTCGTAACGCCGCGCGAGCAGGTAGGGCGCATTGGGGAGGGTCCCCGAGCCGTCCGGGTCGTAGGTGGCAATCCATACGGTAAACACGTTTCCCTGCATATCAACCGCAACTGACGGCGCACTCGCACTTGAGCTGCCGGTTTCCCCGGAGGAGGATACCTGCTCTTCTCCCGTCCAGTCGCCAGACGTGAATATTTCGCCGAATATATCATCGCTTACCCAGTTGCCGAACCATGACGCTGCGACGGTCCCTGCACGGTTCGAACCCACCGCGGGCACGGTATGGGTATTGCTGCCGGACGAATCGATGGACCGCATAATATCCGCGCCCCAGACCGGCGACTGTGAGACGTCGTACCTTTTTGAATAGGTGGCATAGGGAACGGCGGACGCCCGTGGGCCATCATAATAGGCGGACCAGAGCACCTGCGCCTTCCCCCCTGAGTCGAACCCGGCCCGAGGATTCGCGGGGTTATAGGATGACTCCGTAAAGAGCGTCTCGGGCGATCCCCAGGTGCCGGCCCGTGTTCTGAAGGTCCACGTAAACTCCGAGTCGAGCGGGTTCCCTGCGGTGTCCGTGATCCCGGTACCGAGTGTTACCGTGTACTCGGCGTTCCGCGCGAGCCCGTCCGGCGGTTCGAAGCTCAGGACCGTTCCGGACGAGTCCAGCTCGAAGCCGTCCATGATGTCCGGAATAAGCTCCATGATGTTGTACCCGCGTATCATGATCTCGATGTTGTCCGAAGTCAGGGTCGCCGGGTCCACGGGCTCGCTGAAGGCCACACTGACCACGTCGTGTGGATCGAGTTTTTCGTCCTCATCACCGGACGTGTCCTCTATGGCGGGCGGTGTGGTGTCCGGCTCCGTTCCCGTGCTGAACGTAAACACATAGGCTGCCGCGAGCGCGTTCCCCGCGAGGTCCGTCACTCCCGTGGTCACGGTTATGGTGACGGTCGTGGAAAAGGGGAGGTCCGCGGTCGGTGAGAAGGTCGCGATCTTGTCAGCGTAGCTCACGGCGCCCGACAGGTTCCGGGGGACGGAAAGAGTGCCCGCGGACGAGCTCACGGTTACGGTGTTTTCATTTATGGTTGACGGGTCCATATCCTCGCTGAAAGTAACCGATATGGCGGTGTTGGTCGCCACGTCCGTTGAACCGTTAACCGGAAGTACGGAAACAACCTCGGGCGGGGTTGTGTCCGCGGGTGTCCCGTTCCCGTCTTCGTTACCGCCTCCATCGGACGCACCGCCCCCACCTCCGCACCCGAGCGGAAGAATTGCGAGCATGGAAAGCGCGAAAATGACAACTGATGTGGAAATTATTTTCTTTATAAGTTCGCTCATGGCAAGACCTCCTTCGACAGGTATTGCATTTAGAATCAATAGAAACAATTCTAAATAAAAAGACCAAATTGTAAATGAAAATATTTATAGAAAAAGTATTTATTAATCATTTATTTGAATTTATAAACAAGTGGTTGTCTGTAAGTGACAGGTACTTTGGGGACTCTTACGCTAGGTGACCAGTGGTAACTGTCACCCAGGTAGCTGTCACCTGCTTAGCGTCTCACCTGGTAGACTGCGGAGAAGTCGTCCTGGAACACCCTGCGGTAGAGGTGAGGTGATGATTCGAGGTAGCCGTAGAAGTCCCTGCTCCTGGATATGTTCTCAACGTGAACATAAGAAGCCTCGAATTCTCGTGCGATCACGGGGTAGGGGTCCTTGCGCAGCCAGATCGCGTCCTGGTACAGGTCGTACAGCCTCGGGTCGTGCTCGCGCATGTAGAGCGGGTCCAGGCCGAGGGTGTAGTGGTTGTTCCGGTTGTAGTAGAAGAGCTGGGTGAAGGCGCCGTAGTTGGCGATAAAGACCTCGCTTCCCTGCGGGGTGTTTTCCCTGAGCCAGGCCGCGCTTCCCGCATTGTCTATCCTGTCGGTGCCGGAGAGCACCCTGCCCGCAATATACAGGGTTACCCCCATATTAATAATGAGGAAAACCGTCATCACTATCAGGGCGATTTTTTCCCTCTTTATTTTTATTTCAGAGAATGCAAACGCGCAGAAGAGAACGGCAAAGGGGATGAACTGGTCGACCCCCCGCGCGTATTTGGCATAGAGGAAGAGGAACACCACGGCCTGCACGAAGAGGTAGACCGTGGTGAAGGAGAAGGCCGTTTTTTTTCGAAGCACCAGATAAAACACGGCGAACAGGGCCGCGGCCACACCCGCGGAGCCCAGGAAGATGCTCCAGGTGCTGACCGGGAGCCACTCGAGGTTGGACTCGAGCAGCGACCGTGTCAACGGTCCCCGCACGAACTGGACGAAGAGGACCCTGAAATCGTTCGGAAAATAGGGGTTGACGATCAGTCCCGCCCCGACACCGATGAGGCAGTATAAAAGCGGACGAAACTCGAACTTTTTATAGTATACGAGACGGCAGACCGTGTAGGTCACGACGATGACGATGAGCATGGGGAACCCGTTGTACGCGAGCACGAAGAGATACCCGAGCACCATCATCCACCGGTAGTCACCTTTGAAGAGGATGTGAAGGGCGAGTATGAAGAAGATGACGGAGAGGGATATGGGCCGCACCATGACCATGCGTCCGAGGAAGGCGCTTGACCCGAAGAGGAGGAAGAGCGACCAGAAGGGGGCGTACCTGATGCCGCTGCGCGACAAGAACCACGAGCAGAGCCCGGCCGTGCACGCTCCCAGGATAACGGAGGCGATCTTGCCCCCGACAATGGGGTTCCAGGCCGTGAAGGGGATGAGGAGCACGTGGTAGAGAAAGTGCAGGTCGTAGAATCTGCTGCTGAAGATCGTGTGCTTCGCCCAGGGGAAGGTCCTGAATATCCCGCGCTCGGCGATCATGCGTGCGAGCCGCACGTGGTAGTAGCCGTCTTGCTGGAGCCCCCCGTATGAAAAGAGGAGGAGGCTCAGCAGAACGGCCGTAACGAGCGCGGGCAGGAGATATTTCTTCAGGTATACACCCGGCTGCCGTCCAGACTCTATGGATTCAACCGTTTTCAGCCCCCGTCAATTATCTCGAGATCGTCATTTACTCGAAAACGTTCACCTCTAAATCTAATCCGTCCAGCCACGCGGCGATGACCCTGCCGTTGGGACCGACTCCGAGGTGTATATCGTTATTAACGGACGCGGTACCGATAACCTCCGGATCCGAGAAAATCGACGTATTCCACTGATCACCGAGCCGGTACATGCTCGTGTACACCGTTCCCGTATATTGCCAGAGGATGAAGAAGTTGCCCGCGAAATCGCATGCCACCAAAGGGTCTATATCCGTGTTGTCAGCAATCACGAGCGGCGTTTTCCACTCATCGGATCCTGCACTGTACAGGTTCACGGCAAGGACAGGGCTCGCTCGATATTCCCTCCATACCACAATCGCGTCCCCACTTGCAAGATCGACCGCTATGCTGGGGCTTTCTACGTCTTCCGGGACGAATGACTCGTCCGAGACGATTTCCTGGGACGTGGAATCCCAGCTTGACCAGCCGTCTTCGACGTCGAAACGGTTCGCGCATATCCTGTAATTCCCGTTGATTTGACCGGACCACACGACTATGGCGTTGCCCCGCGCGTCCATGCCGACTTGCGGGTTCCATATATTAGTACAGTCGGGGGCGGAAACTCTTTTTTGCGTGCTGCTCCATCCGCTTCCGTAGGCATAGCGCCGGGCTGCGATATATTCGTCTCCGGTTGGTGCTTGATACCAAGCCACGACCGCGTTTCCGCCCGCGTCGCACGCCGTACTGGTCAATGCCAACCATCCGTCTTCGGGATCCATGAAAGTCACTGCTTCCGTATCTTCAAGCACCGACCCGTTTTCGGTATCGTGGCGTCGCGCGAACACGTAGTACCCCACGTCATACGAAGGTGTCGCAGGGCTGATATAGCTGTACCACACGGCAAAGGCGTTCCCGAGCATATCGATCGCTATGGACTGGTTGTCGGGGTAACTTGTATCGTCATACTCGGAGATCTGCTCGTTGCCCTCCCATGCCCCGTCAGTGAACAGGTCGCCGAAGAGCTCGTAGTTTTCCGTCCATTTATTCCTGTTCCAGATGGCTGCAGTGGTCCCGATCCGGTTGGAGGCGATCCAGGGCTGCGCGTATGCTGTGCCGCTGGTTTCAGGAGACTCGTTCCGCGTCTGCCGCGAACCCCACGCGGGATTGTTCGCCGCGTTGTACCGCTTTGAATAGGTATAGTAGGCGTAATTACCGTCACTGATATATTCTCCCCCGCCCGACCACAGCAGGTGCGCCTCCCCGCCATCGTCGAACCCGACCTGCGGGTACCGGGGATTGCCGTAGGTTCCCGTGTACAGGACCTCCGAATCTCCCCATGCGCCCGGGCGCGTCGAAAATGCCCACGAGAACTCGGAGGCTAGGGGATTGTTCGCAGTGTCCGTAATCCCAGTTCCCAGCACCACCTCGTATTCCGCGTTCCGTGCCAGCCCGTCCGGCGGCTCGAAGCTCAGGACGGTCCCGGTCGAATCCAGATCGAACTCGTCGATAAGGTCGGGAAAGAGCTCCATGATGTTGTTTCCCTGCAGCCGCACCTCGATGCTGTCGGATGTCAGTGTGGACGGGTCCACCGGCTCGCTGAAGGTAGCGCTCACCACGGTGTCGAGATCAAGGCCCTCGTCCCCGTCGTCGGGTGTCGTACCCGTCACCGCCGGGGGCGTAAGATCGGGCTCCAGCCCCGTGCTGAACATGAACACGTACGCGGCGGCGAGCGCGTTACCCGCCAGGTCCGTGACGCCCGTGGTCACGGTTACGGTGAAGGTCGTGGCGAACGCCAGGTCCGCCGCGGGCGTGAAGGTCGCGATCATGTTCGCGTAGCTCACCGTGCCTGCGACGTTGCGGGAGGAGGGGCCGTCCGAAGCAGACAGTGTCCCTGCCGAGAAGCTCACGGTTATGGTGTTTTCGTTTATAGTGGACGAATCCATGTCCTCGCTGAAGGTGACCGATATATTCGTGTTAGTCGCCACACCGGTGCCGTCCGCGGACGGCGAGACCGATACCACGGTGGGCGGCGTGGTGTCTGCCGTGGTCCCGTCACCTCCTCCATCACCGTCTCCCCCGCCCCCTCCGCAGCCCATTACGAAAAGGGCCAGGAGCATCGGAAAGAGTATGGAGCTTATAATGATGAAAGTACGAGATTTTCTTTTCACCGGTGGGCCTCCTTTAAAAAACATGTAGGAAAATAGGCTGTACTTTTATATCATGATGCTTGATATAGGTCAAATTAATTATATGTTTATTATAAATTATCTATGATAAATATAAATTCTATTTTTATTTATAAATATTTTGATCAGGAGCCTGTCTCGATTAAAGCGTGCGAAACGCCGCTGAAGTAAAACACTTGAATCACGATTCCCTGAAGCTGATACGGAGATGTGCGTGAGCCGTCCAAAGCCCGACGAGGTGGATCTTTCAATCGTGGTCCTCTGCTACCGGGCCGGGGAGCGCGTGTACCGTTTTGTCCGGAATGCCCGGCGTGTGCTCGAGAATGCGAATTTCACCTGGGAGATGGTCCTCGTGGGAAATTACTCCGGGATTACGGAAGACGACACGCCCCGGGTTGTGCGGGACATAGCATCGCAGCATGAAAACATAAGATCCGTGGTGCTGAAGAAAGAGGGCATGATGGGGTGGGATGCGCGCAGCGGCATGCGGGAGGCGCGCGGGAACTACCTCTGCCTCATCGACGGGGACGAGCAGATGCCGCCCGGTGACATTCTCCGGGTGTACCACAGGCTGAAAGAAAGGAATCTCCACTTCGCGAAGACTTATCGGAAGTCCCGTGAGGACGGAATCTTGCGAAGGATCGTCTCCATTTCATATAATTGTATTTTCAAACTGTTTTTCCCCGGTATAAGGGTTCGGGACGTCAATTCAAAGCCCAAGATCATAAGCAGGGACGCCTATCGAAAAATGAATCTCGAATCGGACGACTGGTTTCTCGACGCGGAGATGGTCATCAAGGCGAAGCGGCTGGGCCTTGAAATCGGCGAGGTGCCCACCGGCTTCTATAAATGCGATTACCGCCGATCCTTCGTACGGCCTTCAGCAATCATCGAGTTCGCCCGGAATCTCATCCGTGCGCGGATGTTCCATAAAAAGAGAGCTGGATACCCCCAAAAAATAAATCCTTCAGCCCCCTGATCAAGTCAGAGGGCAAGCTCGCCTGGAGGGCTAGCCTCTCAACTGAGAGGATCGGGGCATGACAGGTTTTTACATATATTCGATAGAGTGGGCTATCGATTGGGAAATCGTGATAAAACGTAGGAATCTGCCCGGAGGGAGATTTGAACTCCCACAGCCACAGAGGCCACTAGATCCTGAATCTAGCGCGTCTACCAATTCCGCCACCCGGGCGCGGATTGAAAATACTATACATGACGGTAAAATTCAACCGTTATGTTTCCTATCGGCCGCGGATGCCCCACTCAATAAACAAAAAAAACTGAAATGGATTTGACTATTCCGCGCCTACGACCCGATATTTTTCTTACCGCCGGCCGGCGCTCCGGGAATTAACCCGGAAACCGGTCGCATTATTAAATTAAAGAGCGATACCAAGGAGAATGACGCATGGAGCCCTATTACGAGTATACCGCTGTCGACAGGTCCTTCTACACCGAGCATATAGAACCGAGGATACCTCGTAAAATATACGACGCGCATGTGCACCTCAACCTTCCGGAGCACGTGAAAGATGTGCCCCCGGAGCGGCTCAGGTCGGACTGGGCCATGGAGTGCGGGCACGTACTCCCGGTCGAGGACGCATACCGGGTCGCGGGCGAGCTTTTCCCGGACTCGGAGTACTTTATCGCCGGTTTCGCCTGGCCCATACGGGAGGCGGATATAAGAGCCAACAACGATTACCTCGCCCGGATGCAGAAAGAGAACAGGATCAGGGCGTTCATGTGCGTGAAACCGGACTGGGACCTCGAGATGATAGAGGCAGGGCTCGTGGAAAACAACTTCGTCGGATTCAAGCCCTACCCGGACATGTTCTCCGGCGTCAAGGGAGCGGACATCAGCATATTAGATTTTCTACCGCGGGAGCAGTGGAAGCTTTTACAGAATCACAAGAAGGCGGTGATGCTCCACCTCCCGAGGAAGGGGAGACTTCCGGACCGGGACAACGTGCGGGAGCTGCTCGATATAAGGCAGGCCTACCCGGATGTCACCATCATCATAGCGCATTTCGGCCGGTCCTTCTGCCCCCGGTTCCTCGAGGAGGGGTTGAAGAAGCTCGAGGGAGGGGAGGGTTTTTTCTTCGACACCGCGGCCGTGATCAATCCCGCGGTGTACGACGTGGCTTTTAACGAGCTTCCCGCTGACAGCATCCTCTTCGGCACGGACATGCCCATTACCTTCTGGCACGGGAAACGGGAGTGGACGGACCGGTCATATGTAAATCTCGCGCGGGAGGATTTTTCATGGAATAAAAACAGGCGGTCCGCTGAAGAGGAGGCGGCGTACACGATCGTCACCTACGAGCAGGTGAGGGCGATTCTGGACGGGGCCGAACGCGCGGGGCTGGGTGGGGAAGATCTGAACGCGGTCTTTCACGGGAACGCGCAGCGGGTGCTGGGCGTATCATGATATCGATCTGACATGTTAATGATAAATGGTGCATGGCAGGAAAACGCCGGACAGGAGACCGGGTGACGGAGGAAGATGATGCGGCACATTCTCGGCATCGACGTGGGAACAACGGGAACGAAATGCGCGCTGTTCAACGAGCAAGGCGATCTGTGCGACCTGGAATCGCTCGAATACGGGCTTTCCTATCCCATGAACGGGTGGGTCGAGCAGGACCCGGCCGACTGGTGGGGCGCGCTGTGCGAAACGGTGCGTGCCGTGCTGTCCCGAAGCGGGGCCGCCCAAACCGTGACGGGCCTGAGCCTGTCGACACAGGGTGGGGCTCTGGTCCTCCTTGACGATGCGTTCGAGCCGCTTTATCCTGCCGTGAGCTGGCTCGACCGCAGGGCCGAGGAGATCGCTGGGGAGATAGAGAAAAAAATTTCCCGGCAGGAGCTTTACCGGATGTGCGGCTGGCCCCTGCTCGGGCAGCTCGGTTTCCCAACAGTCTGCTGGTTCAGGGAACGCAGGCCCGATCTTTTTAAAAAAGCTTCATATTTTGCGTCAACCGTGGACTACATCAACCGGAGGCTGACGGGTAAGTTCGTCATCGACTGCTCGAACCTCGCGCTCCTTGAGTTCCTCGACATCGGTAGGCGAGGCTGGTCCGACAAACTGATGGAGATCGCCGGAATCGGGGAACGGAACGTCCCTCCGGTCGCTGAGACCGGGACCCTCTTGGGTCAGCTCACGCCGGAGGCGGCAGAAGACCTCGGCCTGCCTGAGAAAGTGAAGGTGATTTCGGGGGCACACGATCAGTACTGCGCCGCCCTCGGTGCCGGAGCGATAAGGCCTGGGCAGTGCGTGCTTTCATGTGGGACCGCCTGGGTCCTGGTGCTTGCGTCCGAGCGGATCGTGGCGGATGACCGTATGCTCATATACCCGGGCCTGCACGTTCCGGAGAAACTGTACGGGCTCATGACCTCGGTACAGTCCGGGGGAAACGCGCTCACCTGGTTCAGGGACGGGTTTCTGCCGGGCGAGGAATACGAGGCCCTGAGCGGGCGGGCCGCCGGGGTCGAGCCCGGAAGCGGCGGCATGCTCTTCATACCGAAGGGGGTTACAAGATCTGGAAAGGCGTCTTTTCTAGAGTTCGATACGGCGCATACCCCGGACCACTTCGTTCGATCGGTCATGGAAGGCGTCGCGTTCGCGAACAGGGAGCGGCTCGACGCCTTCAGGGACCTCGGCCTTGACATAAAAAGCCTCGTCATGATCGGCGGCGGCGCAAGAAGCCCGGTGTGGCCGCATATCGTGGCCGACATAACGGGTCTGCCCGTTTCCGTGCCCGAGCAGAGCGAATCGGCGTGCGCGGGTGCTGCCATGATCGCCGGAAAGGGCACGGGCCTTTACGGATCGTACGATGAGGCGTGTTCGCGCTTTCTCCGTGATGCGAAAACGATCGAGCCCGACGGGAAGAACAGGGAGGTTTACGACGCGCTGTACGCGCGGTACTCCTCCTTTCTGGAAAAACATTAATTCTCACAGCTTTCTTATTAGCGATTCAACATTCTTATAGTTATCATTTTTGTTATTTGAAATATAAATTTAATAAGTAATATGAGTTATATATGGGATATAATAGTGAGAAAAGTGTAAGGTTAAGTACCGTCATCATACTCATACCGGCTTTGTTTATACACAAAACTTAAAAACGGTACGGGACTCCCGCGGGATAATACAGCCGTCTGGAGAGCTCTCCCTTGCATATGGAGGGGTGCTATGAAACGAGGAAGGTCTGTTTTAGGGATTTTCATGATTGTTATGCTTTTCGGTACTTTCGGGCTCATGATAGTCTCCTGCTCCAGCGGGGGTGGTGGTGGAGGTACGGTAGACGATGGCGGAGACACGACGGCCGATACGACGAGCCCCGTTCCCGGAGGCGGGGGAACCATCACGGTGGTTTCAGAGGGCCAGACGATCGTCTCGATCTCCTGGACCGAGGCGACGGACGACGTGAGCATGCAGGGGAGCCTCGAGTACATCGTGTATTTTGCGGAGAGCAGCGGTATCATCTCGGTGGAGGATGCGGTGAACAGCGGGACGCAGTCCGGGGACTGGACGGCCGGCGTTACATCGCGCGAAGTGAGCGGGCTCACGCGCGGAACGGCCTACTGGTTCAACGTGTTCGTACGCGACGACGCTGGAAACACCGGTGCTTACACCCCGGTATCAGGGACAACACTCACAGGCGCTCCGCTGGGCCGGGCCGGGGGCATCGATTTCACGGACCTGGACATGGGGCACCTCGAGATTGCGGGTTACGTGGAGATAGAAAAGGCTGAGGATGAATCGGACATTACGGAATACCGCGTTTACTGGGGGGACGGGGATGAACGGAAAATCGAAGGGGAGGAACCTGTTTTAGAGCTGGAAAAAACAGGCGAGGACCTTCACTATTTCATCCCGCCCGACACAGTAATACCGGACGGGGCGGAGTACCTGCTCGTGTTCACGGCGAACGACCTGGCCGAGATGGAGCAGGGAACATCCGTGGAGCTGGCGGACGAGGAGGGTAATATATACGCGAACACCGAGGGGATCCCGGGTGCTCCGATATTCCTCGAAGCCGGATTTGGAAGCGCCGATTATGAAAAAACGATCGGCACGGGCAGGAGCTATTATTATACGGAGAGGACGAGCGACTCGCTCAGCGTCGAGCTCAGGGATATGACGGACGACGTGGACATCATCTGCTACGATGAGGACGACAGTTTTCAAACCGAAAACACCGATCTTGTAGATACCTACGGCAGAACAGCGGAAGAGATGTGCGGAGCGAACGGCGACATCCTCTACTTCGTGATCGACGGGTCCGACACGGGTTACAAGCTCAACGGCCCGGGCGCCTCTTTCACGCTGGTCGCGACGTCGTCACCCGTCAGTCTGGTCATGCCCCACAACGAGGGGACCGAGGAGGAGCCTGCCGAGATTCCCACCGGATACCTGTACGGAGGTCAGACGGCAACGGGCGGAACGAGCTACTACAAGGCTACGGTTGATCCAGGAGCGGTGTATACGGTCAATAGCTACAGCGGAACGGTATGCACCGTTTTCAATGATATGTTTGTAACCCCCGTGTCCTGCCCTTTGACTGCAGCGGGAGATACGCTGTATGTCAGTGTTACAGGTGCCACCTTTTTTTCCCTCGAGGTCGTATACGCGGAGGGGGAGGATGTCCCGATTTTCCTCATAAGCGGGAAGGAGAACAAGTGCAGGGTGAACCACACCTCAAGCTTCTACGTGTTCGACGCCGATGAGGGGAGCGATTACACGGTCACGGTCTCCGACATGACGAACGACCTCGACGTGTTCGTGTACAGCGATATTGATTTCTCGGACCGCATCGGCAAGGCGGAGACGGAAGACGATCCCGAGACCTGCACGATCACGGCCGAATCCGGTATGCTCGCGGTCCGCGTGGACGACGTAACGGGAAACGGCGGGACTTTCATCCTGACCGTGGAGGAACAGTGAGTTAAGGTATACGACGCGCTGTACGGGCGGTACCGATCTTTTTTGAAAATTACTGATTCCGGTTTCTTTTATCATTCCGCCTTTAAATTTCTTATTGTCAATCTTATTGTTATCCGCCCTTTTAGTGATATAATATTGATTGAACCATAATGTTGAAAATATAATTATCATCATAATTATCCCGTGATTGTACACGGCCCTGGATTGGTGTCAGGGTATCCGGGGGAAAAACGTTCGTAGAGCATTTCCTACTGGAGGGGGGGCAATGAAAAAAGTGCGGTTTCTTTTCGGGAACTTACCGGCTGTTCTTTTTTTCATGATGTTCGTATTCATGGTCGCCTCATGCGGAGGCGGCGGTAACGGCGGAGGGGACACCGCGGATACGGTCAGCCCCGTTCCGGGAGGGGGAGGCGCGGTTGCGGTCATATCGGAAGGTGAAACAGTCATCGAAATATCCTGGATCGAGGCCACGGACGACGTGAGCGCGCCGGGCAACCTGGAGTACATCGTTTATTACGCGCAGGTCGAAGACATCACCTCTGTTGCTGATGTGGAAAACAACGCAACCGCATACGGTGGATGGGAGGCGGACGCGTCCTCCCGCGAGATTGGGGGACTTACGCGCGGCATGAGCTACTGGTTCAACGTGCTGGTTCGAGACGAGGCTGAGAATACCGCGGCCTACACGCCGGTGTCCGGGTCCACGCTTACCGGTGCGCCGCTGAACAGGGCGGGGGGAATCGATTTCAACGACCTCGACATGGGACACATGGAGGCAGGAGGCATCGTGGAGATCGAAAAGGCGGCCGATGAATCGGACGTCACGCACTACGTTTTATACTGGGGCGACGAATATCAGCAGAAACTTTCGGGAGAGGACCCTGTCGTCACGCTTGAAAAAACGGGCGATGACCTTCTCTACCTTCTGCAGCCGGATACCGTGATGCCGAACGGAGCGGAATACCTGCTCGTATTCACGGCAAACGACCTTGCCGAGATGGAGGAGGGCGTTTCGGTGGGGCCGGTGGACGAGGAGGGCGATATATACGCGAACACCGAGGGTACCGCGGGTTCGCCCATACCCCTCACAGCCGAATTTCCAGGCGCGGAATATGAAAAAACGATCGGAACGGGAAAGAGCTATTACTATACTGAGAGAACGAACGAGACGCTCAGCGTCGAGGTGGAGGACATGTCGGACGACGTGGACATCATCTGCTACGACGGCGACGAGACCTTTACCGAGGTTGATACCGAGCTGACGGAAAGCTACGGGCGCACCGCGGACGAGCTGTGCGGCGCAACCAGCGCTTTCCTCTACTTCGTGATCGACGGCTCGGACACCGGGTACAAGCTCAACGGCCCGGGCGCATCCTTTACGCTGATTGTGACTTCAGCGCCTAACAGCTCGACCATACCGTACAGCGAGGGGTCGGAGGAGGAGCCGTTTTTTATTCCCACGGGCTACCAGTACAGGGGCCAGGTGGGTACGGACGGTACGAGCTACTACGAGGCGGAAGTCACGCCCGGGGTCGAGTATATCGTAAACGTGTACGGCGACAGCCTCACGCCCATCATTTACACCGATCAATTCGACACCGAGGTCGCCAACCCGGTGACCGCCGCGGGGGACCGTCTTTACCTCAGCGTGTCCGGCAATGAAACGTCATTCGACGTCGAGGTCGTGTACGCGGAGGGCGAGGAGTATCCCGTCTTCCTGAAAACAGAAAAGACGAACAAGTGCAGGGTGGATCACACATCGAGCTACTACGTGTTTGACGCGGACGATGGCTCGGATTACACGGTTTCGGCCGTAATGCGGGAGGGAAGGGACCCGGACCTGGGCAAGGACCTCGACGTTTTCGTGTACAGCGATATTGATTTCTCCGATCAGATAGGTTCGGCGCAAACCGAGGAAGGCACCGCGTCTTGTACGGTCACGGCGGAGTCGGGTATACTCGCAGTCCGCGTGGACGATGAAACGGGGAGTGGGGGCACCTTCAAACTGATCGTGGAGGAGCAGTAAGGAGTCTTTCGAGTATCGCGCAGGATTAATCGATCCGGGTGTGTTGAAAGGAGGGGAAAAAGAACGGGCGGGAACGGCATATTAAACCGCCAATAGACGTCAGACTACGTCGACCCGGATTCCCAGCGACCCGATCTTCTCCCGGGTCGGGGCTGACAAGCCCCCGTCAGTGATGATGAGGTCGATGCAGTCCGGGTCTCCTATCTTGATGGCGCCCACTCTGTTGAACTTGGTGGAATCCGCGAGGAGTATGGTCTGCTTGGAGTGGGCGATGATCTTCTGCACGTAACCGAACATGCTCACGCCGTTAGAGAAGAGCCCCCTGTCCAGGTCAACCGCATCGGCACCGATAAAGGCCTTGGCCGCGTAGAAATTGTCCAGAAACTTTTCGGTCATGGAGCCCTCGCAGCACTGCTCCGGGTAATTGAAGGTACCGCCGGCCAGTATGACCGTGGCCTCATGCTCCCGTCCTATGAGGGAGGCTATGGGTATCGAGTTGGTGATGATGGTGAGCCCCTCTATCTCGATAAGGGACTGGGCGAAGGTAAGCACGGTCGTACCGGAGTCGAGAAAGATGGTGTCGCCCGCCTGCACGTATTCCAGCGCCTTTCGTGCTATCCGTTTCTTGAGCTGCTGATTCACGCCGATGCGCGATTCATAGGCGGACGGCTTGATCGCGCGCGCTCCGCCGTGATGCCGCCTGACATGGTCGAGGTTCTCCAGGACGGTGAGGTCCAGCCTGATGCTCGCTTCCGATACCTTGAAACGTTCCGCGAGGTCCGAAACCGAAGCCTTCCTCTCCTCCTGCAGGAGCTTCACGATCCTCTTCTGTCTGTCGCTCAGCGCCATGGCCCTTATCCGCCCGGTCTCATTCCTGAAAAACCCGTACCGTAATATTTAACGTACCATGAATATAAAGCCGGTCGCTTCCGGAAGGAAAGCGATCAGATGGAACCCTTCGCCTCTTTCATGCATTCACGGGAAACGTCGAGCGTTTTTTCGATATCGCTTTCACGGTGGGCGAGCGAGAGGAACCAGCAGTGGTTCGGGTGAAAGAGCACACCCCGCTGCACGGCCCCGGTGAAGAAGGCCTTCTTCAGCTTTTCCCGTTTCTCCTCGTCCTTATCGCTAAATACGAGCATGGGGAGGGGAGGGGCCCCTATCACCTTCGCGTCCACGTCCATTTCCCCGCAGATTTCCCCGAGGCCCTCCATGAGCCTGCGTCCCATTTTCCACATATACTCGATTCCGTTCTTTTCCTCGATCTCGTGTATGGTCTCTAGAGCGGCAGCCATGGGAAAGGCGTTGACGAGGAAAGTGGACGAGAGCCGCGTTTTGGAGGCCTCCTTCATGATTTCCTTCTTTCCCGCCACCGCCGAGATGGGATAGCCGTTCGCAATGGCCTTGCTCACTGCGCACAGGTCCGGAGTTACCTTGAAATATTCCTGCGCGCCCCCGAGCGCCATGCGGAATCCTGTCCTGATCTCGTCGAAAATGAGCACCGCCCCGTGTTCATGGGTCATTCGTTTAACACCCTCGAGAAAACCATCCGCTGGCCATTCCTTTGACGCCTCGTAGGGCTGCATGATAACGCACGCGATGCGGTCGGGGTTCTTTTTAAACATGGTTTCGAGCGAGTCGAGGTCGTTGTACCTGAAGGTCAGTATGTCGTCCGTTACGCCCCTGGGAACGCCGTAAGCGGCCCGGTCGGTGCCTGCGCCGCCGTAGCACCAGTCGTGCCACCCGTGATAGCCCCACCTGACGACTTTATCACGTCCGGTGTAGATGCGGGCTATGCGGATAGCGGCACTCGTGACGTCCGATCCGCCCACGAGGAACTTGACCATCTCCGCGCACGGTATGATACGTATGAGCTCCCGGGCGAGCTCGTTCTGTACCGGATGGACCATGGTGAAGCAGAACCCATCCCGCAGAACACTGCGCACCGCACGCTCGACGCGCGGGTGGGCGTGCCCGAGTATCATGGGTCCGAAGGAGAGGATCCAGTCGATATACTCGTTACCGTCAACGTCCCATACGTGCGTTCCCTTTCCCCGGTTCATGAAAACGGGATATTCACCGGGATAGAACTTTCTGGGATGACGCGCGGACGTAACGCCACCGGAAATAATGGTTTCGGCCTCCGCAAAGAGCTTTTCCGATTGAGTAAATGATAGCATTGGATACCCCTGTGCCGCAGTCGTGAAGAAAAATATCCGGATACAGCCCGGTAAGGGGCCTTTGTCGACACATCGTATCAAATAAAAATATATTTGTAAAGTTTAAAAATAAAATATCTTTATATGAAAAAGAAAATGAAGTAATTATTAATTAATACAGGGAAAATTCCCTTAAATTCCGGTTAAATCCGGGAAATATGGTAATTTCAGGTCAAAAAGCCTGGTTCGTATTTCAAAAAAATCTATTTTCAAATAGCAATAATTTATTTTTGAACTTGACATACCGGCGTACCGGTATATAATTGCCCGTGTATTGGATAACGGGAACCATGGAATAAAGGAGCGTGTCATGGACAAGGATATCGGAGTCGGCATCATAGGGGTCGGAATGGGCCTTGACCTGCTCTACCTCAACGACGAACCCTCCTCGCGGCTGGAGGTGCGCGCGCTGTGCGGGGCGCACCCGGACAAGGTGAAGCGTATAGGCAGTGAGAGGGGGATCGGCTTTACGACGGACGATTACCGGAAGCTTATCGCGCGGGACGACATACAGGTCGTGGTCGTGTTCACGCCCGACCATCTCCACGCCCGTCATATTATAGACGCGCTGAACGCCGGAAAACACGTCATCGTCACCAAACCCATGGTCACGAGCCTTGAGGACGCGCTCGAGATCGTAAGGATTACGGACAAGACCGGGTTGAAGTTCCTCGTGGGAGAGACGTGCAGGTTCTACACGACCTTCCTGGCTGTTCGTAAAATGTACGACGAAGGCCAGCTCGGAGACCTGATATTCGGAGAAGCCCACTACGTTCATGACCTGCGGGAGATTATTCCCCTGACGCCCTGGCGCATAGAGGTGCCGCAGGATTTCATGTACGGGGGCGGATGCCATCCCGTTGACTCTCTCGTGTGGTTTTTCGGCGAAGCCGATGAGGTGCAGGCATACGGTATAAAGAGCGGGGTCAACCCCACCTATCCGCTCGAGGACACCTACCTGCTCAACCTGAAGTTCAAAAGCGGGAAGCTCGCGCGCGTGCTCGGCGCGTACGGCGTGGTCGAGCCTCCCATGCCCATGATGGGGCTGAGCATATACGGCACAAAGGGGAGCGCAGTGGCGGACTTTCACGATTTTGCCCCTACCCACGCGGGTATCGTGCTCGACAAAATGGATAAGCGTCCGCCCATGCGTATGGAGGTCCCCCCGGACCTGAAGGGAGCGTACGGCCAGGGGGACGCGGTGCGGCGCTACATGGCGAATTTCGAGGACTGTCTCGTAAACGGGACAAAGTCGGCTATTGACGCCCGCGAAGGAACCAGGACCATAGCCATACTCTCCGCGGCGTGGGAGTCGATACGAAGCGGAGGGAAGCCGGTGAAGGTGTTCAGTGATTACTGAGAAAAGGGAGGTGAGGTGAGGGGAGGGGAATAAAGGATGCAAATATGTAATCAATGTGTTAAAACCATAATTATCTAAGGAGGTTCTCATGCTTAATTCCAGACCACGTTTGTGGAAAACGGCCGCCGTCGTTTTTGTGCTCCTGCTTGCGGTATCGCTGTGTATGGCGGGCGGTAAAAAGGAGGAACCAGCCCCGGAATCGAAACCGGCTCCTGCGCCTGAAAAGAAGGCCGAAAAGGTTGAAAAAGCCGAGAAGGCGATGATAGGAGGAGGCGACCTCGTATACGGTTCGTGGCAATCGCCCGAGACGCTCGACGCACAGGTGTCCGGCCTGCAGGCGACCATGGCCATGGCAACGCAGATACACGACCCGCTGCTCAGGCAGCAGCAGGGGAGTACGAAGATATACCCGGGTCTCGCGGAATCCTACGAAGTCACCGGCGACGCAACCGAGTACACCTTCTATCTGCGAAAGGACGTTACGTTCCACGACGGGACTCCGTTCAATGCCGAGGCGGTCAAGTTCAGTCTCGACAGGATAGTGAATCCCGAGACCAGGTCGATCGTCGCACGCGGCGCGCTCGGACCCTTCGATGCGTGTGAGGTGGTGGACGAGTACACGGTGAAAGTCAAGTTCAAGGAACCCTTCGCCGGATTTCTCAACATGTGCTGCACCGCCTACGTACCGATACTGTCCCCGGCCGCGGTGAAGAAGTGGGGCGACCAGTACCAGTTCCACGTCACCGGAACAGGCCCCTTCATGCTGAAGGAATATGTGCCTGACGACCACCTTACACTCGTCCGGTTCGAGGATTACAACTGGGGGCCGGAGTGGGACCATCCGGGGCCCGCGTACGTGGATTCGCTCACGTACAAGATTATTCCCGAGGACCTGACCCGCGTAAGCACACTGAAGACAGGAGAGACGAACATTATCGACAATGTCAGGTCGCACGATCTGCCCGACCTGGAAAAGGACCCGGACGTCAAGCTCGCGATTACGCCCGTTGCAGGCGCTCCGTGGATCATGCTCCTCAATTACCAGCTCTTCCCCACGAGCGAGAAAGCCGTTCGTGTCGCCGTTGAGTACGCGATCGACCGGGAGACGCTGTGCAACCTGCTGTACAAGGGGACGAACGAGCCGCATGAATCTCCCATCGAGAAGATTACCCTCGGTTACGATCCGGAGATCGACGAGATATACTCCTACGATCCGGCCATGTCGAAGAAGATACTGGACGACGCCGGGTGGAAGGTGGGTTCCGACGGCATACGGGCGAAGGGCGGAAAGCGGCTGACCCTTACCTGGGTCATCTGGCCCGGAGGGGCGATGGACGAGCCCGCGTCTGTCGTGCAGGACCAGCTCCGCCAGGTGGGAATAGAAATCGAGATACAGAGCCTGGACGTGGGTACCGCTTTCGGGTTGTGGAACTCGGGAGAGCGCCATATCGCGATGCCCTTTTACGTATGGGCCGATCCCATGTTCATGCAGTCCTGGTACGGGTGTGATTTCATCGGCTCGAGCAACTGGGGTCACGTGTGCAACGAGGAGCTCGAGGCCCTGCTCGCGAAGTGCGAGATTTCGCCCGATCCGAAGATCAGGGCCGCGGCCCTCAAAGAGGTGCAGAGATGGCTCATGGAGGAGGGTGTGACCGTTCCGCTGTTCGGCAAATCCCTCGCGCTCGCCCTCGATGCGAACATAGAGGGTATCGAGTACGAGATTACCGGGCTGCCTCTCTTCTTTGAGACGCATTTCATGAAATAACGATTGAACGGGCGCCCCTTCGGGGGTGCCCGTTTTCTTTTTACCCTTCGCATTAACAATCTAACGAGGTTGGACTGACCTGTGGGCAAGTACATCGTGAAACGGCTGGTTCTGGCCATTCCGACCCTACTCGGAGTCATTGTCGGGGCCTTTCTCATCATACATCTCGTGCCCGGCGACCCCGTGGACATCATGCTTTTCAACGCCAACCCCACGCCCGAGCAGGTTACGGAGCTGAGACATCAGCTCGGGCTGGACAAACCGCTGCACGCGCAGTTCGGTACGTACCTGTGGGGTCTCATGAGAGGGCGGTTCGGCGAATCGCTTCAGACCCACCGGCCCGTGAGCGATGAGATCGGGGAAAAGCTCGTTCCCACCCTGCAGCTCACCTTCTGCGGCATGGGGATAGCGATCATATTCGGCCTCGCAATGGGCGTCATAGCCGCAATGCGCCCCAACTCGTGGGTTGACAATCTTGCCATGGGTGCGGCCAACGTGGCGGTCGCTATGCCGGCTTTCTGGCTCGGTATACTGCTCATACTGCTGTTCGCGCTCAAGCTCGGGTGGCTGCCCGCTACGGGCCAGGGAGGAGGCGAGCGTCTCATTCTTCCGGCCCTGTCTATCGGAATAGGCTATTCCGCGATCATAGCCCGTCTGGTTCGATCGAACCTCATACAGGTACTCGACAGGGATTACATACTCACGGCCCGCTCGAAAGGGCTCATGGAGCGGATCGTGGTATTCAGGCATGCGCTGAAGAACGCGCTCATTCCCGTTATCACGATGATAGGCCTGCAGTTCGGGAACATGATGGGCGCGGCCGTGGTCATCGAAACCCTTTTCGCACGGATCGGGATCGGGCGTCTGCTCGTGGAGGCGATACTCCAGCGTGACTACCCGCTCATTCAGGGGACCATATTCGTATTCGGCGTCATCTATATCGCATCGAATCTGATCATAGATCTGCTTTACTCGCTCGTGGATCCGAGGATCCGATATTCGTGAATCCGCGGAGATGGAGAACGCATGTTTAAGGCCTTATTCAGCGGAAGACCCGGCGAAGCGGCACAGTCCGGATCGCATACATGGCAGGGAGTCCGGGAGGCTTTGGGCCGTTACGGTCAGAACAAGGCCGCTGTTATCAGCGCGGCTGTACTGCTCGGGATGATCGTCATCGCCGTGTTCGGTCCCTCCCTCGCGCCGTACGACCCCGTGAAGATCGGCGTGGGGGGAAGACTCGAGAGACCGGGCGGCGAGCACCTTTTCGGAACGGACCAGTTCGGCCGGGACGTACTCAGCAGGGTCATCTACGGAACGCGGCTGACTCTCCAGGCCTCCGTGATCGCGGTCGTGGTCGCGGCCGGCATCGGCGTACCGCTCGGGCTCCTGGCGGGTTACGCGGGCAAAGTGACGGACAACATCATTTCCAGGCTCGTGGATATATTGCTGGCATTTCCGGGTATTCTGCTCGCGCTCATCGTGGTCGCCATACTGGGGACGGGGTTGGCCAAGGTACAGCTGGCTGTAGGTGTTTCGCTCATACCCGCGTACGCGCGGCTCGTACGCGGGAGCGTTCTCTCGGCAAAGGAGAACGTTTACGTGGAAGCGGCGCGGGCGGGCGGGTGCGGTGCGTTCAGAATCGCAACGAGGCACATACTGCCGAATATATTCGTACCGCTCCTCGTGCTCTCCACGACCGCCGTGGGATGGGCCATCATCATCGCGACCTCCATCAACTTCATAGGTCTTGGTGTTCAGCCCCCGACTCCGGAATGGGGTGCCGATCTCGGCGCCGCGAGGAGCTATCTCGGCGTGGCCTGGTGGCCCGGGACGTTTCCTGGACTCGCCATACTCGTAACCATACTGTCGATCAACCTCATCGGGGACGGGCTTCAGAACGCCCTCGACCCCCGTTTGAAGAGAAAGGGTGAAGGCCGGAGATGAACGGCGACGTTATCCTCGATATCCAGGGACTGCACACCTCCTTCTCCATGACGCGGGGCACGGTGCGCGCGGTCAACGACGTGTCCTTTAATATTAAAAGCGGCGAGATGCTCGGCGTGGTGGGGGAGAGCGGTTGCGGAAAGAGCGTCACCGGGCTGTCCATCATGCGCCTCGTCCCCTATCCCGGCAGGATAACGGGGGGCAGAATCCTCTTCGAAAACCGCGACCTCCTCGGCCTGGACGAACGGGAGATGCGCACGATCAGGGGGAGCAGCATAGCGATGATATTCCAGGACCCCATGACGTCGCTCAACCCCGTGCTTACCATCTCGAGGCAGCTCACCGAAGCCATCATCGAGCATGAAGGGTGCTCGAAACGGGAGGCCGGGGTCAGGGCGATCGACCTGCTCAGGACCGTGGGCATATCCTCTCCCGAACGGAGGATAAGGGATTATCCCCACCAGTTCAGCGGGGGTATGCGGCAGCGCGTGATGATAGCCATGGCCATATCGTGCGGACCGAAGATCATCATCGCGGACGAACCCACAACGGCGCTGGATGTGACCATTCAGGCCCAGATACTCGAGCTCATGAAAAAGATATGTGAAGATATCGGCACCTCGATCATGCTCATCACGCATGATCTCGGAATAGTCGCGGGACTGTGCAGGGTTGTTGCCGTGATGTACGCGGGGCGTCTCGTGGAGACGGCCGAGGGAAAAACCATCTTCTCCGGACCCGTACACCCCTATACCCACGGCCTGCTGACCTCGACGCCGAGAATGGACAGGGTCTCGGAGCGGCTGCAGCCCATAGGCGGAGTTCCGCCCTCCCTGCTCGATCCGCCCAGGCGGTGCATGTTCGCTCCGCGCTGCAGGTACGCGATCGAGCGGTGCCTGCGGGAGGAACCCGTGCTCGAGGAAGTCTCACCCGGACACGCGGCCGCGTGCTTCAGGAGCGGGGAGAAGCTCTGGTGAGGAGAAACGCGGAGGTGAAGAACGCAAAGGTGAAAGAAGATACGATCCTGCAGGTAAATGACCTGGCCGTGCACTTCGAGGGACAGGAGCCCTTTACGCCGAAGAGCAGGCGCTCCGTTGTGAGGGCCGTTGACGGTGTATCGTTCTCGATACGGAAGGGGGAGGTACTCGGCCTCGTGGGGGAGTCCGGATGCGGGAAGTCCACCGTGAGCAAGGCCATACTCCGGATCATACCACCCACAACGGGTAAAGTCCTGTTCGAGGGAAGAAACCTCTGCGCACTTGAAGAACGCGAGCTTCGGCCCTTGCGGCGTCGCATTCAGATGATATTCCAGGACCCCTACGCGTCGCTCAATCCGTCCATGACGGTTTACCAGACTATAGCGGAGCTTTTAAAGATACATCGGATCGGGGAAAGGCGGGAGCGGAAAGACAGGATAAATGAGATGCTCAGGGTCGTGGATCTCGATCCGGAGTACGCGGACCGCTACCCCCACGAGTTCAGCGGGGGGCAGCGCCAGCGCATCAGCATCGCCCGCGCGCTGGTGGTCAATCCCGATTTTCTCGTGGCGGACGAACCCGTCTCGGCACTCGACGTATCGGTACAGGCCCAGATCATCAACCTCTTGCAGGATTTACAGGAGAAGTTCTCGCTTACCTACCTCTTCATATCGCACGATTTGAGTGTTGTCAGGCATATCAGCAACCGTGTCGCCATCATGTACCTCGGCAGGATCGTGGAGATCGCGGACACAAACACGCTGTTCGAGGATCCCCTTCATCCCTACTCGAAGGCCCTGCTTTCCGCTGTTCCCATACCGGACCCGGAGCTCGAGAAGGGCAGGAAGCGGATCATCCTCTCGGGCGAAGTGCCGAGCCCGTACGATATTCCCCGGGGCTGCAGGTTCAATACCAGGTGCTGGAAGAAGATGGACGTCTGTTTCGAGAAGGAGCCCGAGCTCCGGGAGGTGAAGGAGGGACACAGCGCGGCCTGCCATCTCTACGGCTGAGCGTATAAAATAGACTTAAAGGGGGGAACCATGCGGGTCGGACTGCTTATAGATCCCATAGATTCGAAACTGGGCTACGAGGAAAACCTGCGGAAGGCCGCGGAGCTCGGTTTTAAGGTGGTTCAGCTCTGGTTCAAGGATATTAGGGAAGGGCCCGGCGATGTCATGAAGACCCTGGACCGCTTGGGGCTCGAGCTCAAATCGCTTGCCGCATACACGGATATTCTGCACCCTGAAAGGCCGTGGGAGGAAATATTCGGAGAGCTTAAGGAGGCGGTCGATTACGCCTCTTCAAACGGTATCCGGGAAGTGGTGACGGAGTCCGGTGGCGTGCCCGGCAGGATGGAGGGCTGGAACGCCATGATTGAACGGCTGTCGGACCTGGCCCGGTACGGCGGGAAACGCGGCGTACGGATACTCATCGAAAACGGCCCCGGCGTACTCGTGGACGGGACCGGCCGAATGCTTCAAATGATCGAGCAGGTGGGAGAGGGGATCGGCATCAACTTCGATCCCGCGAACCTCAACCTCGTTCCGGACGACGTTGTCGAGGCGGTCCGGCTGCTCGGGGACTCGATCGTGGATACGCACGCAAAGGATTCAATCCTGCTGGAGGCCGGATCGAACAGGACGGTGGACGAAAGACATGTGTTCGTTCTGCCCGAGGGGGAAGATTTTATACACCTGCCCCGGGACGTGAAGTGGGTGCTTCCGCCCGTGGGAGAGGGGGACGTTCCGTTTCCCGAATATATCGCGGCTCTTGAGAACGCCGGATTCGGGGGAGACCTCATAATCGAATACCAGGGCGGGGGAAACAGGGAGGAGGCCATTATTCAGAGCAGGACTTTTCTCGAAAATTTACTGTAAGCGGCCTTTCAGCACGGCGGCTGAAAATGGGAGGAGATATATAATGAGCCTGAAGATAAAGAACATAGCGGTAACCGGGGCAAGCGGGAAGATCGGAAGGAACGTTATCCCGGAGCTTTTAAAGGCCGGGTATAAAATCAGGGCCCTGGAGCATGAGGAGCCCGTTCCCGTCGAGGGTGTGGAAATTATGAAAGGGGACCTGGCCGACACCCTGCTCCCGGAACGGTTCATAAAGGACATGGATGCGGTTATACATCTTGCCAACGTGAAGGAGAACAGGGAGACGTTTCTGAACGTCAACGTGGGAGGAACCTTCCGCTTGCTGGACGCGTGCATGAAGGCCGGGCATATACGGCAGTACATACAGGCCGGGTCGGACGCCCGTGCGGGCATTTTCTACTATCCCCATCCCTTTCCGATCGACGAGACCTACCCGCACTCCGCCTATCCCGGGTACTATGCCTTCTCAAAGGTGCTCGAGGAGACGATGTGCGAGCAGTACATCATTCAGTACAAGCTGCCCGTAACCACGCTCAGGTTTTCGTGGGTCTATGCGGAGGACGACGTGCTCGCGCACGCCACGCTCGCGAAGCCGGATTTCGGCGTTCCCGTGTGGGAGGAGCTCGCGGCCACGCCGGAGCAGAAGAAGTACTTCACGCAAGGCCAGGACGGCGCTGCCAGGCTCGTTCATAAAAACGGCAGGCCGGGGATCAGGCAGGTGGTGAGTATACACGACGTGGTGCAGTCCGTTCTGCTCGCGGTCGGAAACGAGTCCGCCCTCTACCAGGCCTTCAACGTATCGGGCCCATCACCCTTCAGCTATGACGTTCTGTCGGATTATATTTCGGAGAAGCTCGATATTCCGGTGGTGGAGTTCGTACTGGGAGACTTTTATGACTTCCGGATAGACCTGAACAAATCGAGATCGGTGCTCGGGTACGACCCGAAGTTCAGCATTATCGATATAGTGGACGAGGCCGTGCAGTACAGGCAGTCAGGCGGCAGGAGATCGTTCCTCAAGTACCCGGGATAAAAAGTACTCGTATTAATATGAACCCGATTTGGGAAAAGGAGTGTGTTATGGAATTCGATCATATCGGATTGAAGACAACGGAGAAGAAGGAAGGCGAGAATTACGTGGAGGCCACGAAGGTCTGGGTGACGAGCCCGAAAGATCACCCTCTGCACGTGGAGTGGCTCCGTTATGAGAAGGACAGCACGGTCCCGAAGGAGGTCCGCGAACAGGCCCACGTCGCGTACCGGGTCGACTCTATAGAGGAGGCGTCAAAGGGCATGCGGGTCCTCATCGAACCCTGGGTCGTGGGCGGTTTCGTGCGCGTCGGGTTCTTCGAATACAGGGACGGTACGGTCGTGGAGTTCATGGAGTACCTCGAGGGGAAAGACGCGTGGTTTCCCGAGTGATCCCGGGGAACCGACCGATTTAACGGGGAGGAGGTCGATTATGGAGAGGATACGGTGCGGTGTCATAGGCCTCGGATGGTTCGGCGCGCATCATGTGGACACGCTGAGCCAGCTTCCGCAGGCGGAGCTTACGGCCGTTTGTACGCGCAGGGAATGGAGGCTGAAGGAAATCGCGGACCAGTACGGGATTAAAAAGACGTACACCGATTACAACGATCTCCTTGCCGACGGGGACATCGACATGGTCAGCGTGGTGACCCACGTGAAGGACCATCTGGGGCCCGCGAAAGCGGCCCTCGAGGCCGGGAAGCACGTGTTTCTCGAAAAGCCCATGGCCGCAGACGCGCGGGAGTGCGACGAGATACTCGAGGCCGCTGCAAAAACGGATAAATTTCTCATGATCGGCCACATATGCCGCTTCGATCCCGCGTATGCCCTGGCAAAAGAGGAGATTGACGGGGGAAATATCGGGAAGATACTCTCCATACACGCGCGAAGAAACCTCGCGTCGAATATTACGGAAACGGTTGTTGACAACATCAGCGCCCTTTTCGGGGACGGCGTGCATGACCTGGACCTCATCCTTTGGTTCACGGGCGCGCGGCCCGCGAGCGTATACGCGCAGACCTCGAATACGCGGCCGGAACACCCTTACGACGATCTCGGCTGGGCCCTGTACCGGCTTGACGACGGAAGCATCGGGGTGATCGAAACCGCCTGGTGCCTTCCGGACAACGCGCCCTTTGCCCTTGACGCGCGCATGGAGATCATAGGTACCGAGGGCGCGATATACATCGACAATTCCGGTTCTCACTACGCGGTACTGACCAAAGACGGCATGCGCTTTCCCCAGTCGACGTACTGGCCGAAGGTCCACGGTTTGAGAAGGGGTTATCTGAAGGAGGAGTTCGACTATTTCCTCAAGTGCATAACCCGGGGAGAAAAGCCCTCCGTAATAACGCCCGAGGAGTCGAGGGACGTGGTGTACGCCGTCAGGATGGCGGAGCAGTCCGCCCGTGAGGGCAAAGTCTTCGTTTTCTGAAGTTATATACGGCCATGCAGGCCGCGGCTCTCCTTCATTTACCGTTTGTTCGACATACCCTGCCCGGATGATTGCCTTCCTTATTGGGTGATTTTCGATGTAGAATATTCATTGTCCGCCTGTTATAATTTCCCATTCGCTCCGCTCCGTTCATGGAGTTTCCGGTGGATTTATTTTCCAGCCGTCTTTTTCCTGTGCTTCTTCCGCCCCTGACCGGATTCTGCGTGGGAACGCTGAGCGGTTTTTACGGGGTGGGCGGCGGCTGGCTCATAACACCGGTCCTCAACATATTCGGCCTTTCCATGGGTACCGCCATCGGCACGAGCCTCCTGCATATTACGGTGGTTTCCCTGTTCGGCTCATTAAGGCACTGGAAGATGAAAAACCTGGATCCCCGGACCGGGTTGCTTACGGGCGGTCCCGCGGTCGGAGGCGTGTACGCGGGAAGGGCGCTCGTCATCGCGCTCGAAGAAGCGGGCAGGGCGGACACGGCCATAAGGGTCGCCTACATAGTCTTTCTGCTCGGTGTGGGCGTGTACATGATGTTCGAGAGAGGTGCGCGGCGGGATAAGATTCATAAGGGGCTCCGTTTGCCCGGGCCGGCGATTGAGATACCGGGAGAAGATGGCCGGCCGGTGAAAGTGCCCGTTATTCTTCTTATGGTAATCGGGCTCGGAGTCGGGTTTCTCAGCGCCGCGATGGGGGTGGGCGGCGGTTTCGTCCTCCTTCCCCTGCTCATATACGCCGCGGGTTTTCCTGTTGGAAGGGCGGTCGGGACGAGCCTTTTCTCGGTTCTCATCATGGGTGCTACAGGAGGCGCGGTCTATGGCATTGCCGGGAGGGTAAGCTGGCGTGTACTGCTCTTTATGAGCGGACCGGGCATTCTCGGCGTGTACCTCGGATCGGCTGGAGCGGGGCGGGCGCACGGTGAAAAGACGAAAAAACTATTTGCATACACATTGCTCGCGGGCGCGTGCGCGGTGCTTTTCAAGCAGTCCGGTCTCGACCGCGTGAGTTCGGTTTTTGTCATCACGGTCATGGTGATCTCCACGGTCCTTATTTTCATAGTCTCGCTTAGACATAAATAATGAAGGGTGAGTAAGGTGATAGGCCAAAGCAGTTTGCGAAAAGGACATTTTTTCTTTATTTTACCTGTGAGCCTGGAAATCATCTCTAAATACATATTAAGGAGTATTACCAATGCCGAAAAAGGAAGAGCTGTCGATCAAAGTTGAGAAGGTTCGGGACTTTATGGATCGGAACGGGTATGCAGGTGCGCTCTTCGGTACACAGCATAATTTTTCATGGTTGACATGCGGCGGAGACGACCAGATCGTACACGGGACTGAACTGGGTCTGGTTCAAATCCTTATTACAAAAGACCGTACCCTGCTCATAACGAACAATATTGAGATGCCGAGGGTAACCGCTGAAGAGACGTCGGATCTCCCGCTCGAGAAGGCGGAGTACGTATGGACCGAGGGATCCGCTGAAGAGAAGGTAAAGGAGGCAATGGGAGGCGGGAAGCTCGCGGCGGATTTCGATTTTCCCGGAGCGGTAAACGAGGCCGCGGCTTTGAGCCTGCTCAGGGTGCCGCTACTCGATGGAGAGGTAGAGCGCTATCGAAAGCTCGCCGGGATGTGCACGAGCGTTATGGAAGGGACTATGCGGGAAATTGCACCCGGGATGAGCGAGTTTGAAATCCAGGGCCTTTTAGGAGGAAAGCTTCTTGCCCTGAACATCATACCCATTGTTCTGCTCGTGGGAACGGATGAAAGGATAATAAATTACAGGCACCCCATGCCCACGGAAAAGAAGCTGAACAAGTACTGCATGGCCGTCATCTGCGCCCAGAGATGGGGAATGGTGCTCAACATGTCCAGGCTCGTACATTTCGGTCCCCTTTCAGGGGATATTGAAAAGCGCTACGACGCACTCCTCCGGGTCGATATGGCCTATACCACGGCTACGAAGCCGGGGAACAGCCTGGAGGATGTCTTCGAGGCCGGAAAGGCGGAGTATGCAAACCAGGGGTTCCCGGGCGAGGAGCGGAAGCACTTTCAGGGAGGGACCTGCGGGTACCTGACAAGGGA
>Ga0272442_10002118_pt1 | contig 29164 bp, 30 predicted proteins | sample SSMForm2O_FD_200262 | JGI IMG/M metagenome (GOLD analysis project Ga0272442, IMG submission 200262) | Marine sediment archaeal communities from Little Sippewissett salt marsh, Falmouth, MA, United States - SSM-Form-2O | ecosystem: Environmental > Aquatic > Marine > Wetlands > Sediment ...
CACTGCGAGAATGCGCTGAACTGGAGACCGTTGTGCTCGCTCGAACGAAGAGCCGTAGCGTGCTTGGCTCGCTCAACGAGATCGCGCTGCACTACCAGCTGATTGCGGAGCGCGACAGCGGACGCGGAACACTGAGCCTGTCGGCCGTGGAACGGCAGCTCAGTCGCTACCTGCATGGTCCGCTGAACTACGTGCATCCAGCAGACATCGCTAAGCAGATCCTCACTGAGCGCTACAACCATAGCGTTTGAACTGCCCATGCCAATGCTGTGCAGTTGGCCCGCGCCAAGCGGCGAAACCCGTATGCAGAAGGTCTTCCCTGAGAACCAGACACGAACATCTCCCTTGAGCCTCAGCAACTCGAACCAAGGGCTCTACCTGAAGGTTTTCACATCATTCACGCGGATTCCTAGCCGAAAACCGGAGCCCAGGATTCGAACCCCGCAACCTAGATTGGAACGGCATTCCCAGTGCTGGTTGGGAGAGGAGGATGGCCGCTGGAGCCGTTCTCTGGTTCTCCAGCGGCTTGGGAGTTCTCTGACGAGAACTCCTATCCTTGTCTTGGGCGGTACTCACCCCGCACTCCAACCAACAACCCCAGGGGCCGAAGCGTCCCTGGGGCCCATCGAGCGGGGAGAGTGAGGATTTGCCGTTGGAGCCGCTCTTGGGTTCTCCAACGGCTTAGGAGTTTGCGTTCGCAAACTCCTGATCGTCGACTTGGGGGTTCTCAGCCTCCTCGACGAAGCGAAGAGCACCCTCTCATGAGGGTGCTCTTCTCTTTGGTTGGGAGAGGAGGATTCGAACCCCCACTAACAGGGCCAGAACCTGTCGTCCTGCCATTAGACGATCTCCCAAGGTTCGAATGCATGGTACGAAAGCCTGTTCCCCGATTCAAGACATCCTTGGTGTGCTCTGACCCTGACGCTACAATTACTCCATGGAGGACAAGGTTCGTTCCCCGATCGTCGCCGGCATGTTTTACCCTGCCGATCCGAGTGCATTACGAGATACAGTGAACCTGCTGCTGGAATCCGCGCCGCCGCTCTCCTCCGTAGACGCCGAGAGAGAATCTCTTGCACTGATCGTCCCCCATGCCGGATACATCTACAGCGGCCCGGTAGCCGCGGCTGGATACGCCTACGCCAAATCGCACGGAACACCCAATCGCGTCATCATCCTCGGTGCGAACCACTCCGGATTCGGCGCACCCGTCTCCCTGGCCGGTGACGACGCATGGCGAACGCCGCTCGGCGATCTGCCCCTGGATACCGGTTTCATACGCCGCCTGGCCGACGCAGGCTTCGCAATCGACGACGCCGCGTTCGTCAACGAGCACTCGGTCGAGGTCCAAGTCCCGTTCGTGCAAGTGTTGTGGGGCCGTACGGTTCCCCTGGTACCGATCTGCATCAGGCCTCACTCACTGGAAGCCTTGGTCCATCTGGGACAAGCACTGGCTGCCGCATCGTCCGATACATCGACGCTCATTGTAGCCAGCAGCGACTTCACCCACTACGAACCCGACGACGTAGCACGGGCTCGCGATCACGGTGCCCTCCAGTTTATCCTCTCCCTCGACGTCACCAGATTTCACACCCATTGCATCGAGAATCGTCTCTCGATTTGCGGTGTCGGAGCAATCACAGCCACCATGGAACTGGCATGTGCCCTCGGCCTGACTGACACGCAGCTTCTCTCGTACGCAACCTCGGGCGACACATCCGGAGAGCATAGTGCGGTCGTCGGATACGCAGCCGTTGCTTTTGAAGGAGCAAGCGAATGATTCGTAGCATGACAGGATTCGGAAGAAGTGCATCGACAGAGAATGGGTGGCGCGTGGAGGCGTCGGTACGAACCCTGAATCACCGCTATCTGTCGGTGCGTATTCGGGCTCTCGCAGATCAGCCTGAACTTGCCGCCCGCGTTGAAGCCGCCGCGAAGTCCGCGTTCTCCCGAGGCGAAGTGGGCATCTGGCTGTCCATCGAACCGGATGTGGAAGGTGCAGCACGACCGTCATTCGACCCGGATCGCGCGCGACGCCTGTACGAGGAACTCGTTGAGCTAAGCCGTGGTCTCGGTATCCCATCGCCCCCATCACTCGAAGCGCTCATCCGCGCCGGTGCACTGCAATCGCCTCCTCAGTCCGAAGACGACCTATGGCCGGCCATCGACGCAGCACTAACGGGTGCTTTCTCTCAGACGAATGCATCCCGCGAAAGCGAGGGCGCGATGCTCCGCGACGAGCTGCTCTCCAGACTCACCAACCTGGAGACTGCCGCCCGCGACATCGAGACACATCTGCCGTCTATCGCCGACGATCAGCGCAAGCGGCTGCAGGAGCGTGCAACGGAACTCGGACTCGAACTCGATCCCAACCGGCTCGAGGCCGAGATTGCTCTTCTCGTGGAACGCGCGGACGTCCAGGAGGAACTCACGCGCCTGTTCGGACACGTGGAGCGCGCCCGGAACCTGCTTGAGCAAAGCAAGCCAATCGGGAAGGAACTCGACTTCATCAGCCAAGAGCTTCTGCGAGAGGTTAATACCCTCGGATCGAAGGCGCGCAATACCGACGTCAATCACACGGTGATCGACATGAAACTGGCGATTGAGCAGTTCCGCGAGCAGGTACAGAATGTCGAGTAGCAGGTACGCCGCACACCGCAAAGGCGCGGGGAACGGCCTGCTGTTCGTCATTGCCGGTCCCTCAGGCGCCGGGAAGGACACGCTGATCGATGGAGCGATGGCGCGCCTTCCGCACCTCGCACACTCCATCTCTCATACAACGAGACAGCCCCGACCCGGCGAGGTGCACGGACAACACTACTTCTTTCTTCCCAGCAGTGTGTTCGAACGGGAGATCGAACAGGGTGAGTTTCTTGAGCACGCCGTGTACGTGGGCGATCACTACGGCACATCTCGGACCCATGTGCAGTCCCTCATCGACGCTGGAAACGACGTGCTGCTCGACATCGACGTGCAAGGCGCCGCAATCCTCCAACACGCAAGTATCCCCGACTGTACAGTGGTGGCGGTCTTCGTCATGCCGTCGACACTAACGCAGCTTGAGGAGCGCCTTCGCTGCCGTGGAAGCGACAGCGAGCCGAAGATCCGCAAGCGTCTCGAAGTGGCCGAGGAGGAAATCAAGCGGATTCCGGAATACGACTACTTGGTGATCAACGATCGTCTAGACGATGCAGTCACTGAAGTCTGCGGCATTATCATGGCGGAACGAGCGCGGGTGTCAGACTCCTAGAACGCGAAGAGAACAGCGGGACCGGCATAGCACCGGCCCCGCCAATCGGGTTCTTTCCTACACAGAGGGATCCGCTACTTGCGCGCAACCCCTTTGTCTGTGACCTTGAGCGCCTTCTCGATCTGACGTTTCAACTCCTTCCCCGGCCGAAACAGGGGAACGACCTTGGCTGCCACGCGAATCGGACGCTTGGTCTGTGGATTGATTCGACTGCTGGCCTTGCGGGCGCGAACCGAGAACTTGCCGAAACCGACAAGCTTCACGTCCTCACCCTGAAGCAGCGCTTCCTCAACAAGACCGAGCACGGAGTCGAGAAGCGACCGTGCCTCCTTCTTGGTTAGCTGCGTCTTCTCCGCCAGTCGATCGATGAATTCGCCCTTGTTCATCCTAACGTCCTCCTTGCGCTACTCACTCTTCGTCGTCCAAGCCTGCGTTGCCAAGGAGGTCGCGCATGCTCAGTGATTCGTGTCCTCCATCATCCAGGAACCGTCGATCGACGCGATCGCCTCCGCGAGAGCGGCCGCGGTCTCCTCGGTCCTTTCGTCGGCTCTTCCCGCCGCGTCCGCCGGGGCGTTCGCCGCGCTCCTCGGGGAAGGCGTCAATCGGAATCTCCGGCGGTCCAAACAGGTTCCGCATACTCAGTCGGACCTGCTGCTTGTCCTCGTTGATTCCGATGATCTTCGCCTGCACCTTGTCGCCGATCGTCAAGACATCGGCCGGTGTCGCAATGCGCTCTTCGCTGACTTCGGACACGTGAATCAGGCCGTCCACGTCGTTGGTGATACGCATGAACGCGCCGAAATCCTTGATCTCGGTGATCTCACCCTCGATGACTTGGTCTATCGAGTACTCATCGACGAAGCGCCGCCACGGGTTGTCTTTCAGTTCGCGGATGCTAAGCGAGATTCGTCGATCCTTCGGGTCTGCGCTGAGGATCTTGACCTGCACCGATTCGCCTTCGCTGAGAACATCGCGTGGATGGCCGACGTGTCCCCAGTCGATCTCGGACACATGTACCAGACCCTCAACGCCGTCCTCAAGCTTAACGAACGCACCGAAGTCCGTAATCTTCGTAACCGCGCCTTCGACGATCTGACCGCGCGGGTACTTCGATTCCACGTCTTCCCACGGATCACGCTGCGTCCGCCGCAGGGACAAGCTGATCCGGCGTGCCTCTTCGTCACATCCGAGAATGATGACCGAAACCTCGTCGCCCTCACTCACAACGTCTTTCGGATTATCCGGGTGTCCCCAGGACAACTCGGAGACGTGAACCAGACCCTCAACATCCGGCTCGAGTTCGACGAACGCACCGAAGTCCGTAACGCTGACGACCTTCCCGTCAACCTGCGCCCCGACAGGGTACCGCTCGGTGATGTTGTCCCACGGATTCGAACGCAAACGCTTGATGGAGAGGGAGATCTTCCCCTTCTCCTTATCGAAGTCGATGATCTTGACCTGAACAGTCTTTCCAACTTCGTACTCAGCCGGCGGAACCGGAAGATCCTTCCATGCGATCTCCGATCGATGAACCAGTCCCTCGAATCCGCCGATGTCCACGAATAACCCGAACTCGACGATACTGCGAATGACTCCCTCGACAATCTGATCCTTCTCGAGAGAGTCAAACAGCGTCCGACGGCGCTCCTCTTCCTGTTCACGCACGTACACTTTGTGCGATACAACCAGGTTCTTGTCGCGCCTCGAAAGCTCTAGAATCTTGAATGGGATCCGCTGTCCCTTCAGTTTGTCAATCGCGCTCGGCAGATCCGACCCCAGATGCGAGCCAGGTAAGAACGCTCGGATTCCGTCGAGATTTACGTGATACCCGGCGCCCTTGACCTCGTTGGTGATCTCACCCTCGACCACCTGTCCATCACGATACGCTTCCTCGAGAACGTCGATCCGCTTCTCGTACTCGGCCTGTTTCTCCGAAGCGTAGACCGTGCCCTTTTCTTCGTCGATGTACGTCACGAGGACTTCGATCTCTTCGCCTTCCTCGATCTTCCCGTTCTCACGGAACGGGGACAGCTCGGATACCGGAAGGATTCCTTCGGACTTGTAGCCGATGTCTACCAGGATCTCACTCTCGTTCACCTGGAGCACCGTGCCGGAGATCGTATCTCCGCGGCTGTACATCTTGACGTCGCTTTCGGTGAAAGCGTCTTCCATCTTGATTCGTTGTTGTTCCATGCTCATGGTCTTCTTCCTGTAGGCCTCCCTGAGCGTCGTGGCGCAGGCTCCACTCCGACACTCCGCGTCATTTCTTGACTCTATTCTATATTCTACGCCGCATCAACAAGCTCCATCAGCCGCTCGCTCATTCTCTTAAGCCGCTCCGATCGTGCCCAATCGCTCGGTGTCTCCTGTTCGAGAGCCTCAACAGACACCGGTTCGCCAATCGATACGGTGATCTGCGGAAACCGGAATGGATACTGCGGTGGATACGGCCCTCGAACTCGGATGTTGACGGGAAGGAGCTTCTTGTCGGCAAGTGTTGCGAAACGGATCGCGCCAACCTTGGCGCCCACCTCCTGACGCGTGGTTCCCTCGGGGAAAATGGCAACGAGCCGCTCACTTCGGACCGCGTCGAGCACATTGCGGAAGTCCGTCTTACTGAAGTTCTCGCGATCGATCACCGTCGAGAACGTTTTGAGAAGCGGTCTCACCAGCAGCATGTCCTTCATCAGTCCCTTTCGAGCAATGAAGTGGATCCGATTCCACCAGCCGAGAGCGACGGCAAGCAACGGAACATCCCAGTAGCTGCGATGCCGAGCCACGGCAATGTGTCCCTCGCGAGGATCGAAGCGCCTACGGCCTTGTACCCGGACACGGAAGAGCGGCCTTGTGATCGCGATGAGCAACAGAACGACCATGGCGTATGCCACATCTCTCCACGCTCTGCTAACCCGCCGAATCAATATATCCCCAGCCGCTCCTTGACCAAGTCGATTGCTTCGGAAATGACCTCAGCGAGGGGTTTTCGGTCCGTGCGGATTATAGTAGCATCCTCGGCGGGCTTCAAGGGGGCAATAGAACGCGATTTGTCTCGTCTGTCCCTCGTAGCCATCTCGCGCTCAATCCGCAGAACGTCATCTCGCCCCCGTTGCACCGCTCTGCGCTCGGCGCGTATGTGCACGTCGGCCGTGAGATAGATCTTTACATCCGCTTCCGGAAGAACAACCGTCCCGATGTCCCGGCCTTCCATCACCACGTCTCGGTCCTCCGCCAGCTTCCGCTGCAACACGAGCAATCGTTCCCGAACGTCCGGCGACGTTGCAGCCCGTGATGATCCTTGATCCACAACATCCGTATAAAGCAGATCGGAGACATCCTCACCGTTCAGGAGGATCGCGCCGCCGTCCGTGATATCAATCGTGACATCCGCCAGCCGCAATCCTCGATGCAGCGCAAGCGCTACGCACCGATACATCTTGCCTGTCTCAACGAAGCGGTACCCGAAGTGTTCCGCCACGGCCTGTCCGACCGTCGTCTTCCCCGATCCGGCCGCGCCGTCGATTGCCACCTTCATCGTCCGCCACCCTCCACGATCCGGCTTCCCACCGATGTTGCCCTGCAGATGAACGTAACTGCCTCCGGAATCCGTTGCCTCAGTCGATCGGCGGCAAGGGCCGCTTCGTCGCCCGCTTCGAAGGCACCGAACATCGACGCCCCGCTTCCACTCATTCCGAAATACGCAGCGTTCAACCGCGACATGGCGTCATGGTACTTCGTCAGTCCAGGATATGCAGTCAGTGCCGGCGCAAGAAGGTCGTTCGTGCCGAGACACCCGTCGAACGCCCCCGTACCGCCATCCTTCTTCCAGTTTGCGTAGACCATCGCCGTATCGCACTGCAGCGGCGGACAGAGCACCACAAACGTTTCGGATCTAGGGTTCCCCAATGCAGTAATTCGCTCTCCCCGCCCCTCCATGCGGAGTAGACCGCCTTGCAGGAACAGCGGCACATCCGATCCAAGCGTCGCGCCGACCCGCGCCAACACGGTCGACGAAAGGACAGGATCTAGCAGACGGTTCATCGCGAGCAATACCGCAGCTGCGTCGGACGACCCGCCCCCCAGTCCGCCGCCGATGGGAATCCGCTTGCAAACATCGATCGAGACACCGCAGGTCACGCCCTTTCGCGACAGAAGCGCTCGTACAGCGCGTTCAGCCAGATCTGGACCCTCGTCCGACAGGGCGTCATTACGGACACTCACGTCGCCGCCGGCAAGGCGTATCGTGATCTCGTCCGCCAAATCGATCGTCTGCACTGTGGACACAAGATTGTGAAATCCATCAGGACGACGCCCGACGATGTGCAGATCCAGATTAAGCTTAGCGTACGCTAGGAGACGGACGTTCACACGCCCTCCACTTGCACTCCAGCTTTGAATACACTGTGAATCGGCACGCAATCCACGTACTTGGCCAAGTCACGATAATCGGACAGCTCCAGCATCACGAGGTCTGCCTGCTTGCCACTCTCAATGGTGCCGTGCGTCTCCGCATAGCCGCACGCCGCCGCTGCGTTGAGCGTGATCGCTGCGATCCCTTCCGCAAGGGTCAACCCATTCCGCTTCACCGCGGCCGATAGAGCCAACCACAGTGATTGCACGCCACCCCCGGTCAGATGCCCGTCCGTTCCCACTCCCACCGGGAGCCCTGCGTCCACGAGCACGCGAGCGTTCGTCGGATGCTCGTCGGACAGCATGCTCCGGCCGGGCAACAGGACCACCACGACATTCGAGCCGCGAAGGTTCTGGACATCCACTTCGCTCAACAGCGATGCATCCAAGATAGCCGTCACGCCGGCGTCGCGTGCCGTGCGGCCGAGGTGTTCGCTCCGGCCTCCATCTGCATGGATCTTGACCGCCAGCCCTGCGCCTTGCGCAGCGCGTAGGACCATTTTCGCCTCCGCAACGCTGAATGCCCGACTCCCACACGCTACGGAGCAAAACCCCGCCAGCCGACGCGCGCGGATCGTTGGAATCGCCTCGGAGATTAGTCGCTCGACCGCCGTTCCACGAGAGCCTGAGCCGTGCGCCTCCGGTTGACACAGCGCATCGACAACCACATCGCTCGTGTCCGCACGATGCGCATCGTACGGCCGCCGGACAAGTTCACGCCACGAGCAGCTCACCGAGGCCAAGGTGGTTCCTCGGACCAGTGCGCTACGGAGCGATCGGGCCGCTTGCTGTGCGATCCGGTCCGCTGCTTCATCATCGATCGAGCCGTCGCCACCATCCGCCGGATCCGTGCACGCATGCTCATGCGCATCGACGACTCCGGGCAGAACAACCGTACGCGCCGCGTCAACGACGATATCGGCCTTCTTTCGCATCGCTCTGCCACTTGTCGTCCGCGACTTCACGGTGTGAATACGGCCGTCTTCCAGCAGGAGTTCCGCATTCGAAACGACGGCAAGGTCACCCATTTTCGGCCCGCAACACGCCTTCGTTCCCGATGCTGTGACAAGTTGCTTGATATTCGTGATCAGCGTACGCATTCGACTCCGGCCGAGTATACCGATCGCTTCTTCGCTTTACAACGGGATTTCAAGCATGTATACTTCACCAGGATTCGTCGCCGACAGGGCACTCCTCGGGAGTCCTTATTCCGGCGGACATGTCATAGGAGCCGCGTGTTGATCGTATGACCAGCTACAGGACAGGGTTTGTAGGGGTCTTTGGCCAAACGAATGTCGGCAAGTCCACATTTCTAAATGCCGTACTCGGCCGGAAACTCCTGATGACGTCGGCAAAGCCTCAGGCAACACGAAACCGCATCCAGTGCGTCCACACTACGGAGACCGGGCAGATCATCTTCGTCGACACACCCGGTATGCATCGACCGAAGAGTAAACTCGGACGGCACCTCCTTCGTGAAGCGCACCGAGGAGCGAGAGGCATGAACGTTCTCGTCTATATGATTGAACCCTGGGGATCCGTTCACCCGCTCGATCTGGAAGCTCTCGATCACTGGCCGGATCACGAAGCCACCAAGGTTCTTCTGGTCAACAAGATCGATACCGCACGAGGAAACGCGTTGGAGGAGACTCTTCTTGCCTACGCAACGCTCGATCTCTTCGCCGACCTGATCCCGATTTCCGCTGCGAATCGAAGCGGCTTGGATGACGCAATCGACACGATCATTGGGCATCTCCCTAAGGGAGAACCGCTGTTCCCGGCCGACGTAGCATGCGAAAGAACCGAGGAGTTTCTGATTGCTGAACTGATCCGCGAACACGTATTCCGACACACGCAGCAGGAGGTTCCGTACGCGTCAGCCGTACGTGTACGATGGATCCGCGAGGCGAACGATGCCGTGACGGAGATCCGGGCGGAGATCATTGTTTCAAGAGACTCCCAACGCGGTATCCTGATCGGAAAGGGGGGGCGCGTCATTAAGGCAATCGGAACCGGTGCCCGCGCGGACATCGAACAGTTGCTGGGATCGCGCGTTTTCCTGCAGCTAAGCGTCCGTGCCGAGCCGAGATGGACCGAGAACGACGACGCGATTGAAAGATTCACGGAATCCACATGACGAATCCGAACGGAAGCGAGAGACTGAGCAGCGCCCGATACTCGTCACTGATCGAGAGCGCCTCCATCGGTCTGTTCGAGATCGGGGACGGTCGCTTCTCCTTTGTCAACGAAGAGCTCTCTTCGATTGTCGGGCGAGAGAGTGGAGAACTCGTCGGCACATTATTCCTCGACTTGGTCGAGCCGGACGATCTCGCACAGGCGCGCCTTGCGTTGTCCGAACCCAGCACCTCTTCGCCACTGCTTCTTCGTCTGAGAACAAAGCGGGAGCGTCCCGCGCTTTGCGAGATCTACTTGAGCGCGTGTCGCCTCGACGACGGAGTCCGTCGCCACGACGCGATCGTCCGAGACATCACACAGCAGAGCCGCCTGTCCCATCTCCACCGAAGCGTGCTCGAGCTCGGTGAAGTGATCCTCGGCGAGCAAGACATCGATAGCATCCTTCAGCTCGTTCTCGACACGATCACCGAGTACAGTGGATTTCGGCGCGCAGTTCTCTCCTTGTACGACCTATCGATCCCCATTCCGTTCGACGGCGATGTGTTCAAGATTCTCAGCTCCGGCCTCTCGCCGGAGGAGCGTATTGCACTTGCCGAGGAGCCTCCGATGCCGGTTGAGGAGCGCCATATGGTGTTCGACGACCAGTTTCGGCTGGGGCCGGCATACTACATCCCCCACGATCGGACACCGTGGGGACATGAAGCGGGACTCGAAGGAACCGTCACAATAGACGGTTGGGACAAGGACGACTTCTTGTTCATCCCCCTTCGCGGTACCGCAGGCATCATCGGGAGCATCTCCGTTGACGACCCACTCGACCGTAGCGCTCCAACCGTTGCGTCGATCGAGCCGGTGGCATACCTCGCCAATTTCGCCGCGCTCGCCGTGGAGCGCGTGTTCAAGCTTCATCAGCTTCGTCGGCATAAGGAGCGACTCCACGGGCTGTGGGCGTTCGCCAGCGAGCTGGCACGAGTGACCAGCGTCGAAACCCTCTGCAGCCTGGCCTCACGGCGCATTCTCGACGACATGGACTACGACTACTGCGCGATCTGGATCGTCGACGGCACAGAACTCGTGCAACTTGGACTCGCGGCGAAACCAATCTTCCCCGCGCGGGAAATTCCGCAGCTTGGCATGCGTGCTCCGCTCGAGGCAGACCGGGGCATCACCCGATGGGCGATGAAGTACGGGGAACCGGTGATCGTTCCCGATGTGCAGATCGATGAGCGATACAACGGGATTCGAGCGTCCATACGCTCCGTCATCGCGATCCCGCTAATCGGCCTACGGGGATCGCTCGGTGTGATCGGCGTCGAGAGCCGGCAACTCGCTGCGTTCGGAGAGCAGGACCTGGAAATCCTCTCCGCGTTGGCGAACCAGATGACGGTGACGATCTCCGCACTCCACCGCCACGAGGCGCTGCAGCGGATCAACGCACACGGCCAGCGGCTCGTAACTGCAACCACGATTGAACAAGTCGTTGCCGGAACACTGGACTTCCTAGCGCAGCAGTTCGACTACCACCTGTGCGCGGTCTTCCTCCGCGACGAGACTGGAACGCTGACGATCCACGGATGCCGAGGCTCGTATACCGAGGAGGGGGTCGACGTTGGATGGGTCCTACCCACCGGTAAGGGAGTCGTCAGTTGGGTTGCTCGCAACCGAAGACCGGTGCTGGTCAGTGATGTTGCCAGCGATCCGCGCTATTACGCTGCGTTTTCCGGAACACGCTCCGAGCTTGCCGTTCCCGTTCTGAGCGGAGACCAGCTGCTCGGCATCCTGAACGTCGAGAGCCCCCGCGCCGGCTTCTTCGACGACGAAGACAGGCAACTCCTCGAGGTGGTGGCCAACCACCTCGGCATTGCTCTATCCAATATCGCCTCGCAAGCCAGTCTGCGTGAACAAGCGATACGCGATCCGCTCACCGGCCTCTACAATCGCCACTACTTCAACTCGGTCATCGCCCCGGAACTCAGCCGAAGCGATCGGTACGAGCACCCCCTCACCCTAATGATGATCGACCTCGACGGATTCCGTACGGTGAACAACCACTACGGCCACCTAAAGGGTGACGACGTCCTTACCGCAATCGCCCGCCTGTTGGAGGAGAGCGTCCGCTCCGCCGATCGCGTCATCCGCTACGGCGGCGACGAGTTCCTCATCTTCATGCCCGAGACGCGCGGGGAGGCCGGCGCCATCGCCGCACGGCTTCGACAACGACTGCCCCGCGTGCTGGGGCAGTGCGGAATCGGGGCCGTGTCTCTGGATCTGAGTATCGGCGTGTACGTCCGCATGCCGGACGACGCCCTGTCTCTCGAGTCGATTCTCGAAGAGGTCGATCGCCGCATGTACGTGGATAAACGCGAGCGCCATCACGAGAGAGCGGATGAGTATCGGCAATAGGGCCATCGGCCACTGAGCCGTCACCAGCCAGAGCGTCGAGTCGGTTCATCCCTAGCCAAGCAGATTCGGCAGATCGGCTCAGCCCTGTCCGCAAGATGGACTGTAACATCGTCCAGCCGCGAACGACATCTCGACAGACCGTCTTCGAAAGTGCATGATTGAGTAGGAGTCAAAAGGGGGACCGATGACACGAACCGAACTTGCCAAGAGAATAGACCACACGCTGCTCGGACCGACCGCGTCGGCTGATGGGGTCCGCGCGCTGTGCGCCGAGGCCGTCGAGCACGGCGTTGCAACCGTATGCGTGAATCCTTGTCACGTTTCGTTGGCGAAATCCCTGTTGGCCGGACACTCGATCCCGGTATGCGCCGTGATCGGTTTTCCCCACGGGATGACGACGCCGAAGGCCAAAGCGTGCGAAGCCGCCGACGCTATTGCTCTTGGCGCGATGGAACTGGACATGGTTGCAAACGTCGGGGCGCTCAAGGACGGCAACCTCGAAGCAGTCGAGTCGGATATACGCGCCGTATGCGACGCAGCACGCAGTTCCGATCCCGCAGTTCACGTAAAGGTGATTCTGGAGACGAGCCTTCTCACCGATGAAGAGAAGGAAACCGGTGCCCGCCTGGCGAAGAAGGCCGGCGCACACTTCGTGAAGACATCCACCGGGTTCGGCCCCCACGGGGCGACGGTGGAAGACGTAGCCCTGCTTCGCCGCGTTGTCGGAGATGAGATGGGCGTGAAGGCCGCCGGCGGAATCCGTGACGCCGAAACCGCGCTTGCGATGATCGACGCGGGAGCCACTCGCATCGGGGCCAGCCGAACCGGCGCAATCCTCGCGGGGGTTCCAGACGAGCCGATCGGTTGACGTGCTGCGGTGGCGTTGTCTATAGTTCGCCATTCAGGAGGCACGTATGCAATGCACGCTACGCTCGCCCGACCGGGTGTACCTTGATTCCGACACCACGCTCGTCGTCGCTCGGAGTGACCAAGGCGAATTCGCCGTGATGGACGGGCATGCTCCGCTTCTGGCACAGCTGGCGGACGGACCCGTCCGTATCGAAACGGCTCAAGGGCCCCGCGTGTTTGCCTGCTTCGGCGCAACGCTTCGTGTCGAAGCCAATGTCGTCAACGTACTCGTCGAAGATGCGGTCGCTGCCAACGATGTCGATCCTGCAGACGTTGCAGAACAACTCACTCGAATGACGGACGAAGCGTCGGCTGAATACCGCCGATTGACAGTCCTTGCCAAGCTTGGGGAGCCCCATGCCTAGACGCGTTGTCATAACCGGCCTTGGACCGGTCACGCCGATCGGAATCGGCAAGACAGCCTTCTGGGATGCGCTCACGCGCGGTGAGTCAGGGGCCGACCGCGTCGATGACTTGATCGACCTTACCGGTATCGACGTTCTGATCGGGTGTCCAATCCGATCGTTTGACCCGAAGAACTACATGGATCCCAAGCGCGCCCGCCGCCTGGATCGCTCGACGCAGTTCGCAATCGCCGCCGCCAGCCTTGCCGTTTCCGACGCCGGCATCGATCCCGTTGTTCTCTCCGATGACCGCACAGGCGTCGTTGCCGGAACCGGAATCGGCGGTCTCGAGACGTTGGAGGAGAACCTCGAGACAATCCGCGAGAAAGGCGCGCGCCGGATCAGTCCGTTCTTCGTCCCGCGAATGATGCCCAACGCATCCGCGGGCGAAGTATCGATCGAACACGGTTTGCGCGGCGTCAACTTCGGCGTCGTGTCCGCCTGTGCGAGCGGTGCACACGCGATCGCGCTATCGTACGAGCTCATCCTCTCCGGCCTGCTCGATCGGGCACTGGCCGGAGGTTCCGAAGCCGTCCTTCGCCCGGTGACGTACGCTGGATTCGCGCGGATCGGCGCAGTATCGAAGCGCAACGACGAGCCGAAACGCGCCTCACGCCCGTTCGACCGGGATCGTGACGGATTTGTGATGGGCGAAGGCGCCGGCTACCTCGTGATCGAGTCGCTCGAATCCGCAGCGGAGCGCGGAGCACACATCTACGCCGAGATCGTCGGGAGCGGCATGACCGGAGATGCCAGCCACATCACCGCGCCGTGCGAAGACGGAGACGGTGCGTACCGCGCCATGCGGATGGCGATTGAGCGCGCCGGCTTGCAGCCCGATGACATCCAGTACGTCAACGCACACGGGACGTCCACCCAGCTCAACGACAAAGCGGAGACGATCGCCGTCAAACGTGCGCTGGGGGACGTGGCACACCGCGTGAAGATCAGCTCGACGAAATCTCAAACCGGACACCTGATCGGCGCAGCAGGCAGTGTCGAAGCCATCGCCACGGTGCTGTCGATGGAGAACGGATTCATTCCGGCGACGCTCAACTACGAGAACCCCGATCCCGATTGCGATCTCGACTACACGCCCGAGTCGCTAACTCAGCCCATCCGCATTGCGCTGTCCAACTCATTCGGATTCGGCGGGCAAAACGCGTGTCTTGCGTTCGTGCGCGAGGACGCGGAATCGGACGACAGCCGTCGTCAGCCGCACTAGAACTGCTCGATGAACCGCAGGTCGTTGGTCAGGAACGTTCGAATGTCGTCGATCCCGTACTTGAGCATCGCCATCCGTTCGATTCCGAGGCCGAACGCAAAGCCGGTGACTTCCTCCGGGTCGTAGCCGACTGCAGTCAGCACCGCCGGATCGACCATCCCCGCGCCCATGATCTCGAGCCAGTTCTCGGATCCCGGAGCGCGGATGTGTACCTGCACCGACGGCTCGGTAAACGGGAAGTAATCGCCGGAGAACAGCATGTCGTACCCTTCGCCGAAGAACTCCTGTGTGAAGAGCTCGAGCACCGACTTGAGGTGAACCAGCGACAATCCCTGTTCGATCCAGAGAAGCTCGATCTGGTGGAACACCGGCGAGTGCGTCGCGTCGCGCGTGTCGCGGCGATAGCAGCGGCCCGGGCATATGATGCGCACCGGCGGCTTCGTCTTCTCCATCACGCGGATCTGAACCGGCGACGTATGCGGCCGAAGCAGACGATCGTCATCGATGTAGAACGTGTCCCAGTCGGCGCGCGCCGGATGATCGGCCGGGATGTTCAGCGCCTCGAAGTTGTAGTACTCGGTCTCGATCTCCGGACCGGTGGCGACGTCGAAGCCCATCCGCATGAAGATCGATTCGATCTCCTGCTGGACCGTGGTGAGGGGATGCAGATGCCCCAGCGGGAATCCCACACCGGGCAATGTCATGTCGACGGCCTCGTCTCGCAACCGCTCCGCAAGCGTCGCTTGCTCCAGCTCCCGCTCGCGCGTGGTGAGAGCGTCCTGCGCCCTTCCCTTCACCTCGTTCAGTAGCCGGCCGGCTTCTTTGCGATCGTCCGCCTCCACCTGCCCCAGCTCCTTGAACAGCTGGGCGATCCGCCCCTTGCGCCCGAGGAACTCGACGCGAAACGAGTCCACGGATTCGGCCGACTCGAGTGCGGACAGACGGTCCTGCAAGTCCGATTCCACACCACGGATCCGTTCGCGCAACGCGTCAAGGCTGATCATGATTGTGGAATTATAGGCTGCGTTTTTCCCATTGACAAGGCCATTTCCAGGGTATAGAGTCTCCTGCGAGCCAGCAATCTACGTCGTTTCGTGGCGTCGTCGCATACGTGACGCCGCACCAGACGAAGGGAGCGTCACCATGGTCGATCGCAACGCCCGCCGCCGCGCACTGCTCGATCGGATCGAGCAGCCCGCGTTTGTCACCTATAACTTGGAAAAGTCCGACGTCGCTAGCATCCGGTACCTAACCGGATTCACCGGGGAAGGAACACTCCTTCTCACGCCTCAGGACTGCTTGCTCCTCACCGATTCCCGCTACACCGAGCAGGCACAGCGGGAGACCGACGGAGTCACCGTGGAGGAAACGCGGCAGTGGCTCTCCCAGGGGTTGTTCGACGCCCTGCAGAAGCGCGATGTCCAGATGGTCGCCTTTCCTGCGACGCGGGCCTCGCACCACTGGGTCCAGAGCCTCGACAAGGCGGACGCCGAGTTCGTCGCGATTAAGGACGTGCCGCTGGAGTTGCGAGCGATCAAGGACGAAGAGGAACTCAACTGTCTACGGCGGGCCGCGAAGATCGCCGACGCCGCACTGGAAGAACTCCTCCCCGAGATCCGGGTCGGAATGAGCGAAGCGGACGTGGCTCTGAAACTCGAATGGCTCATCCGCCAGGGCGGGGCAGAGCATATCGCGTTCGACGTGAATGCATCAGCCGGACCGAACACCGCACTGAACCACTACAACCCATTTCTCGGAAGCCGCGATCTACAATCGGGAGACTTCCTGCTCCTCGACTTCGGTGCCTGTGTAGACGGATATCGATCGGACATCACGCGCACGCTGTGTGTCGGCCCGGCCTCCGATGAATCGAAGGACATCTACGACCTTGTCTTGCGTGCGAACCTGGCAGCGATCGATGCCGCCGGCGCGGGCAAAACCGGTGAGTCAATCGACGCGGTCGCGCGCGATCTGATCGCCGGCGAGGGACATGCCGAACACTTCGGACACGGCCTCGGTCACGGCATCGGCCTGGAAGTCCACGAGGCCCCTCGCCTCGCACCTCGGATTACCGATGAGATCAAGCCGGGGATGGTGTTCACGATTGAGCCCGGCGTCTACTTACCGGGAATCGGCGGTGTGCGGATCGAAGATGACGTCGTGGCTACGGCGAGCGGTCTGGAGATCATCACGCATTTCCCCAAGGAGCACCTAATCGAGGTCGGCGTCCAATGAGATCCGTAACACGCACCTTCGGATTGGTCGGCCTGGTTGCGCTGCTGGGCGGCTGCACGCTGGTCAATACCGGACCGACGGCATCATTCATCGCAACCCCCGTTGTGATCTACGCAGGAGACCCCGTTACGTTCGACGGCAGCGACTCCAGCGGCTCGTCCTCGATCACCACGTATCAATGGGATCTCGGAAACGGCCAGCTCACCGCCGGCGAGTGGGTGACGACCACCTTCGATGAACCGGGAACGTATACAGTGGTACTCGTCGTCGTCGACGCAGACGGACGCAGCGATGCCGTCGAGAAGCAGGTCACCGTGTACATGCCAAGCGGTACGATCCTGCTGTCGGAGGACTTCTCCAACGGTCTCGACTCCTTGGACGAGTGGCCGCTCGATCCCACGTGGGCGTCGGCGAACGACGGGTCGGTCACCTACCTGTCATCTACCGTCGGATACGCACTCCACATCCGCAGCGCAGAGGACCGCTGGCACCGCCGCTACGCTGCGGTGTCGTTGCCCCCGCTCCGCGTGGGGCAGCACATCGTGTTTACCTGCCACTTCATGGCCGGGCAGACCCAGGATAACTACACGTTCATCATCGTCCCCATGCGAAAGGATGTCGCGACGTCCGCGGGCTCACTTCCGTACTTCCAGTTCACCAGCGACTGTTCGTACCTACGACACGCGCCGACAGACGGACCCGATGTCGGGCATCCGGTCGCCTTCACCCCCAACGCATATCGCTGGCACGAACTCACGTTTGACTACGGCGAAAGTGGCTACACGTTGACCATCGACGGCGAGCTCTACCAGTCGGGAAATATCGGCGAGTCGTTTGCCGACGGCGGTGACTGGTACGTCCTACTCGGCGAAGAGAGCTTCAACGCCGAATGCAACGTGTACTACGACGACATCGAACTGCGTATCGATGAGTAGCATGTCTCACTAACGGGCTGCTGCAGGAGGCAATCGACTTACCGGACCGCCACGCACGGCCGAGGTGTCGTTCGTCCCCCACCGGCCGTCGCTGTGTCCGCTTCTCTCCCGCGCACGCGGGCCACACTAGAGGAGAGAGGACGCACTGATGATCGCAGCCGTAATCCTGCTGGCAGGGGGCTGGCTCGCCCTCTCCCGAAATGCCGATCCGCTGGCGGTGGCCGTCGCCTTATGCGCGGCCGTTGTTGCTGTGGCGCTGCAACGCCACATCTTCCCGGGAACCGCTCCCATCACGTGGCGCATTCTTCGCCGCCCGCACCATCTCCTGCTGTTCGTCGGAACGGTTGGATGGCGACTGATTTGCTCGACGCTGTACACGTGCCGCGTCATTCTCACCGGCAAAGAAGAGGGACGGATCGTTGCCGTACCGACAGAGATTGCAGACCCGATCGGCGCTCTCCTTCTATCCCATAGCATCACACTGACGCCATCAACCATCGCGCTGCTGCTCGAGGGCGACCTTCTGTACATCCATTGGCTGCGAGCGCGCGGCGACAAGGGCGATTGGCGGGGGATCAAGGAAGCGCTGGAGCACCGCCTAACCCGACTGCTGGCGGAGGACCGGAATGATCGTCGTTGAGGCTCTCATCCTGGCAAGCCTCCTTGCCGTGCTCGTGCGACTTGCAGTCGGCCCGACACCGTGGGACCGCCTGCTCGCCGCGAACTCCGCGGCAACACGGATCCTTCTTCTGATGGCCCTCCTTGCGATTCTGCAAGACCGTACGTTGTACCTCGACATCGCCATCGTGTACGCGGCAATCAGCTTCCTCGGCATCATCATCGTGGCCCGCGTGATGGAACGCAGCGGGGGCATTCGATGATCGCTTGGATCTTCATCGGACTGGGATGCGCTTTCCTCGTGGTCGGAACGATCGGTATTGTCCGCTTCCGTGACGTGTACTCGCGGCTTCAAGCGAGCGGCGTGTCCGACAATGTCGGGAGCACGTTCCTGCTGCTGGGATTGGTTCTTCTCGACGGGCTGACCGCTCGTGACGCCGCCATCCTCTTTCTGATTGCGCTGCTCGTTGTCACGAATCCGATCGCTACGCACAGCATTGCCAAGAGCGCGTTTACAAACCGACACGAGGAGGACGGCTCATGACGAATGCGCTCGTTCTCCTCCTTCCGGTGGTTGCCGGCATTGCCTTGTTGCAGCGCCGCCGCCTGTACGCGGTGATCGGCATGGCCGTGTTCAGTCTACTGCTCGCCGCAGTGTACCTCCTGGCCGCCGCACCGGATGTCGCAATCACCGAAGCGGCAATCGGTGCAGCGCTAGTCACGTTCATCTACGTTCTCGCACTTCGTAAGACGGGCCGCCTCGTCGTGGCCGCCAGTGAAGTGCCGGGACTGATACAGCGCGAGGGAGACGGGATCTCCGGCCTGGAGTGGGTCATTCTCCAGCGCCTCGCTCACGCGGTCGGCATGGATCTTGTCATCCGATTCGTACCACACGAAGAGGTTGGTCCGATGGTTCTTCGCGGCGAAGCGGATATCGCTGCCGGTGGACTCGTCGCCTCCGACATCGACCAAGGCGTTCTTGTCGTTCCGTATCCGCTTCCGACGGCACGATTCCGCATTACCGGGCCTGCGTCGCCGGGCGAACAGCACGCCGAGCCCGCCGGACCGCCTACCGGCTACTTCGCCGATCTCGTGGATGCCGTTCGCTCCGATGAACCGGTGGCGGTCACGCTTGACCTCGCCCGCTTCCTGGCGCTGACTCGCTACGATCTCAGTGCCTACACGGTCGAACGGATGGAAGGCGACCTCAACTATGCTCTTCTCGTATCATTTGGCCGCGTGGATCTCCACGCACAGCTTGCCGAGTTGATCGACGAACTCGACTCCACCGGACGAATGGAACGACTGATCCGGAGGTTCGTCGAATGAATCGATCCATCCGCCGCTCTCTGTACATCACGTCGATCTTTGCGTTGGTCGGCGCGTTCTGCGCCATCGTGTGGCACGGTTTCACGTACGCCGGCGCCGGCTCCGCATCCGTCCAACGCTGGATCGAAACCGCTACGCTCCTCGGAACACGAAACGTCGTCTCATCAATCTACCTCGGCACGCGATTCCTCGACTCCGTTCTCGAACTCCTCGTGTTCGCCGTCGCCGTGCTCGGCGTGCGTCACTTTCTCGACGAGACCGCACCCGGTTCAACCGCCGAGCCGCCCGATCCATCGAGCGAGTCCCACGTGGTCTCCGCCGCCGCCCGCTTGATGCTGCCAATCGTGGTTCTCCTCGGCCTATATCTCGCCGTACACGGCCATCTCTCTCCGGGTGGCGGCTTCAGCGGAGGGGTCGTAGCCGCCTCCGGGCTCTTGATGGCTGCGATTGCGATCGGAAGTGCCCCGGTCTCGCGCCGCCTCGCCCCCCCCACCGCTCTCGAACGGATCGAATGGAGCGCGATGCTCCTCATTCTTGCGCTGGTCGTCGCCCCCGTTGCGATCAGCCTCCCACCTTTCTCGCCTCTTCTGCCCGCGGGGACTGTCGGTCGACTGGCAAGCGGGGGCAATGTACTCCCGTACAACCTTCTGATCGCAATCAAGGTGTTCATCGGTTCGTGGACGGTCGTGCAGCAATTCCTTCGTCATCGGGGGGGAATCTAGAAATGAATGGAAGCATCGGCATTATCGTCGCCATATCACTGTTTGGGGTCGGCACGCTCGGGCTCATTCTGCGCCGCGACTTGGTCATCAAGCTCCTCGCCCTCGGCCTGGTGAACACCAGCGCGATCCTCTGTCTCCTCTCTCTCGACTCCCAAGCGACGAGTGCACCGCCGCTCCTCGTGCCTGCATACACGCAACAGATGATCGATCCGCTGCCGCAGGCGCTCGTTCTGTCGGCCATCGTAATCAACTTCGCAATCCTTGCCCTCGCTCTCGTATTCGTGATGCGGATCGTCGAGCAATACCACACCCTCGATCCGCAGCGCGTGGAGCATGAAGTCGAAGAGGAACGCCGATGACCCCCGCGTACCTCGTGCTCTGCCGAATCGCGCTTAGCGTTCTCTCCGTTCTCCTACGGAAAGGACACAGACAGCTTCTTGTGCTCGCACACCTGATCGATGCCGGCTTGATCGGTATGCTGTTCGTCCGGCTGTATACCGTCGGTGAATGCGAGTGCGTCCTCGGCCCGTGGACGGCGGCGACGTCAATCGCGTTCTCCGTGGATCGCATCGGCTTGACGTTCGTTTCGCTCGCGTTTGCACTGAGTGTCGCCGTCACGCTCTACACGTGGCGCGACGCGCTCAAGCCGTACGCGTTTCTGCTCCTCAACCTGCTTGTTGGCGCGTGCTACGCCCTGTCGTTCACCAAGGACCTGTTCAATGCCTACGTGCTGTTCGAGCTCATCACGCTTTCCAGTTTTCTGCTCGTCGGGTACGACCGGAAACCTTGCCAGATATGGGCGAGTCTGCGATACCTCATCCTGTCGTCGTTCGGAATGACGATCTTCCTGTTCGGCATCGCCGTGGCGTACTACCACGCTGGAACACTCCATCTCGATGCACTGGCATCCGCCGTCGCCGCCAATCCGTCGTCCCCGTGGATCACGCTGTCGGCGGCACTCCTTGTAACCGGTGTTTCCGTCAAGGCGGGCGTCTTCGTCTTCTCCTTATGGCTTCCATCGGCCCATGCCGAAGCACCCCCCGCCGTATCCGCCCTACTGTCCGGTCTTGTGATCAAGATGGGGGTCGTCGAGCTGTTCCGCCTCTCCGGTGTGTTTCCGCTGGAGACAACGCTGCTCGTCCTCGGGTTCGTGACCGCATTCCTCGGACTCGTGTACGCCGTCCGGACGAAGCACATCAAACGCATGTTGGCGTTTCACACCTTGTCACAGATCGGATATCTGCTCATCGGCTTCGGAGCCGGAACCGAAAGCGCGCGCGTCGGCGCCCTGGACTACGCCGTCGCACACGGCCTGTTCAAGGGGCTTCTGTTCTTGGTCGTCGGCGAGATCGCAACACTCGCCGGGTCGGACGACCTGGATCAACTCGTTCAACACCGCGATCGCTTTCCCCGCGCCTGCCGCTGGATGCTGATCGTGGCCTGTCTGGGCATACTCGGGCTACCACCGTTCGCCGGATTCGCGGCGAAAGCCGTGCTGGAAGCGGGCATTCACTCCACGCTCGTGCACGCGCTGGTCGCGCTGGTATCCGTCGGCACGGCAGCATCGTTCGCCAAGCTTGTCCCTCTCCTATCTCGTCCGTTCGGCGGACCGCGCTGTGCCGTCCCGCGAGCCGTCGGATACGGCTGGCTCGGAGCCGCCATCCTGTTCTTCCTTCCCCTATCCCGCCTGCTCGTGCCGCAGCCCATTTGGCTCACAACATTCAACGCGCTGGCGTTCGTCGAAGCACTCGCCGCCGTTCTACTCGGTTTCGCCGTGTACCGACTACTGCAGCACGTACCCTGGCGACTACCGCGCAACATCTTCCGCATTGAGGAGGCGCTCACAGCCGTGCTCGCCGGATTCATCCTTGTCTGGAGTCTCCTGGCCGCCGCCTGATTCGTGCACCGCTCACGTGCGTCGAGTACTGTCTCCGCACAATGCCGTCCATTCTCAAGAGATATCGCGCGTTCCTAATCGACATCGACGGGGTCTTGGTTCGCGGATCCCAACCGATCGCACGTTCCGCCGAAGCGCTCACGCAACTTCAACAAGCCGCACACACCGTTCTCCTGTCCAACAATTCGACCCGCTCGCGTGCCGACCTGGCGGAATATCTGCAGAGCATCGGCTTCTCGGTATCGCCGGACAACGCCCTCGTCAGTGGATCGATCGCAGCCGCCTATCTTTTCAAACTCGACGGTCCGACGACCGTGTGGTGTATCGGCGAGACCGGACTACGGAAAGAGTTGGAGAGCGCGGGACATCGCCTTGCCCAAACACCCGCCGATGCAGCGTGGGTCGTCGCGGGGCTACACCGCTCCATCACGTACGACGACCTCACCGATGCGCTTCACGCATTCCAGGCCGGGGCACGCTTTCTCGCCACGAATGACGACGCCTCGTTCCCTACGGAGCGGGGTCTGATCCCCGGTGCCGGAGCGATCATCGGCGCGCTCGCCGGTATGGGTTATGCGCCATCCGTTGTTGTCGGAAAACCCTCGCCGATCGCGTTCGATGTCGCACTCTCGCACCTTGGTCTGCCGGCAGGCGACGTGTTGATGATCGGCGACCGCCTTGACACCGACATCGTCGGAGGATGCAATGCCGGACTCGAGACGGCGCTGCTGCTTTCCGGTGTGACAACTCGGTCCGTTCTCGATTCGTCCGATGCATCTCCGACGTGGATTGCCGACGATCTGCATGCGCTCGTCCGGGGGCAAGCGATGCGTAACGCCTGAGCCAGCACCGTACACGCTTGATCGCTCCCGGTCGCGGCGCTACGATCGCCAGCAACAGGGGGATTATGAGCAACACGTCCGTCCTTTCGGTCCGCGATCTTACGAAGCAGTACGGCACCGTCCGCGCTGTCGACGGAATCTCGTTCGACATCACAGAAGCAACTGTGTTTACGCTCCTCGGCCCAAACGGTGCCGGGAAGACAACCACTCTCGAGATCCTCGAGGGCATCCGCCGTCCCGACGACGGCGAGCTCACCGTGTTCGGACGGACCGTTCGTCATGTCGACCGCACCATGAAGGAGGACATGGGCGTTCTCCTTCAGGAAGGCGGTTTCGAACCGTACCTACGCGTACGCGAGGTTCTTCAGCTCTTCGCCTCATTCTTCCGCCGGTCGCGACCGATTGACGAGGTTCTCTCCGACGTCGCGCTGACCGAAAAGGCGTCCGCGCTCGTTCGAACGCTCTCCGGCGGCCAGAAGCAGCGCCTGGCGATCGGCGCCGCACTGATCAACAATCCGCGACTCATCTTCCTCGACGAGCCGACGACCGGTCTCGATCCGCAGGCACGGCGCAACATCTGGTCGATCGCGGAACATCTTCGCTCCTCCGGTAGGACGATCATCCTCACAACGCACTACATGGAGGAAGCGGACGCGTTGTCCGACGTGGTTGCGGTGATGGATCACGGTACGATCATCGCACAGGGTACGCCGCGAGAGTTGTGTGCGAAGCTTGGCCAGACCACGATCATCGAGTTCGACGGGCACGAGATCACATTCTCGGATCTGGCGTCGCTCGACGCGCGCTGCCGAGAACTCCGCCGGGAAGGTGACGCGATCGTCGTGGAGACCGAGGATTTCCTCGCCACGATGGAGCGCCTGCTCGCGTGGTCCTCAGATCGATCCGACCCCTTGCGCAACGTCACCGTCCGTCAACCCAACCTCGAGGACGTGTTCCTAACCCTCACCGGCCGAAGGTTGCGCGAGTGAGTAGCCTGTGCCGCCTCGCGCGAGTCCACGTGACAACTGCTCTTCGCGAACGGGTGACGCTTTTCTGGTACCTCGTGTTCCCGCTGTTCCTGCTGGTTCTCCTGAGCCTGATCTTCAGCAGCGTCGGAGACGCCGACGAACTGACGTTCCCCGTTGCATTCGCCAATGAAGAGACATCCGGCAGCGCCCTCTCCTTCGCTTCGTATGTCGAAGACGTGTTCGTCTCTCTCGGCCAGAGCGGTGCGGGCGAGGACAGCGCGCTGTTTGATCTGCGCCTTCCGCCCGATGATGCGGAGGTCTCCGCGTTTGTCGAGAGTCAACTCAACGCCGTTCGCGAAGGGGACATCGCGGCGATGATCGTACTCCCCGCCGGGTTCGACAACCGCGTTCTCGCCGCTGCCGCAGGAGGTGACCCGGCGACCCTAACCGTGTACCTAAGCGGCGGGCGAACGTCTTCCAGCCTTGTCGGCTTTATCGTCGAACAGGTGGCCGCCGGCATCGACAAACAGATCCTGACCGTGTTGGGCCGGTTCGACCCACAGCAAGCGTTCCCGGTTGAGAGCCGGACCGTGTCGCAAGACGATGCAAAGCCGTTTGAGTACGTTGACTTTCTGCTTCCCGGCATTCTGTTGATGGGCGTGTTCACAACCGGCCTGTTCGGCGTTCCGGGCACCATCCTGTTCGGACGCGACCAGGGCATCCTTCGACGGTACTGGGTGACGCCACTCTCCGTGCCTCGATACCTCGCAGGATTCACCGCAGGACACGCCGCGCTGTGCTTTCTCCAGTTCGCGTGTATCTGGCTTGTCGGACGGTTCGCTTTGGGGAGTACGATTTCGCTCTTCCGACCGCTTCCGATGGTGTTTCTTCTCCTCGGCGCGCTTACCTTTCTTGCATTCGGCTTCCTTATCGCGGCGGTTGCACGAACGGCCAACGCAGGAATGGCCATTGCCAACATCCTGAACATGCCGATGATGTTCCTCGGCGGCCTCTTCTTCCCCATCGCCGATCTACCGCTGGCGCTTCGCATTGTGATGTACGCCAACCCGATGACATACCTTGCCGACGGCCTTCGGTCGACCCTCTCGGTCGACACGGCGCTCTTCCCGCTTCCGATCGCCCTTGCCGTGCCGATTGCATGGATTGTCGCATGTTGCTTGATCGCCGCACGTCAGCTCCGATGGGGGGTAGACCAATGAAGCCGCTTCGTACGCTCGTCGGCGCCGAGCCATCGGTTGCCAGCTCCAGATCGACGACCACACGAACCCGGAGACGGAGGCGACGCCGATGAAACCACTTCGTACGCTCGTCAGCGCCGAGCCGTCCGTTGCCCGCTTCAGATCGACGACCACACGCAGCCGGAGACGGAGGCGAAGCCGATGAATTCACTTCGTAGGCTCGTCGGCGCCGAGCTGAGGGTTTTCGTACGTGACAAGGCCTCGCTTACCCTAACGTTCTTGTTCCCCATGCTGTTCATCCTGATCTTCGGTGCGCTGATGGGAGACATGGGAGGAACGGATGATACCGCCCTCGGGCTCGTCGCAGCGGCAGACGAGACGGGGTCCGCGCTACGCAGCGTAGTCGCCGACATCGGCTCACTCGAGGTCTTCGAGTACGATACGACCGCGCAGCTTCACAAGGCGATCGAGACGGGTCCCGTCGATTTCGGCGTCGCATGGGACGGTGAAGCGCTCGCTTTCTACTATGACCAACGCCGGATCCAGGAGAACTACACGTTCGAGGAGATTGCAGTCGGCATCTCGTCTCGCCTTCAACTCGCCGCGCAGGGGCAGCAATCCGTGCTTTCGATCGACACCACGACCCTCGGCGGCCAGGCCGACGTCCCGTGGATCAACGTGGTCGTGCCCGGAGTTCTCGCGTTCTCGATCCTGTCCGCCGGTTTGTCTGCGGTTGCCGGCCATGTCTCATCGATGAAGCAGCGCAAGCTTCTCGACCGAATGATCGTGACACCGATGCGTCCTGCCGCGCTGCTGACGGCCATCGTGATCGTTCGCCTGCTCGTCACGTTTCTTTCCACGCTGATCACGCTGATCCTTGCAATCGTTGCGTTCGGGCTGAGATTCGACATCAACTGGTTCCAGTACTGCGCACTCGTAGTCTGCGCCACGGTCGGCATGATGGGGCTGGGAACGGCAATCAGCCTGCTCGTTCGCCGACCATCCAGTGCCGGACAGATCAGCTCGATCCTCTCGATCACGATGATGTTCGTCTCAGGTATCTACTTCCCGGTCGAGGTCATGCCCCGCTTCCTGCAACGAATCAGCTTCGCGACCCCGCTTCGTCACATGGCGGACGCCATGCGCTATGCCACCGGTGTCATGGACATGAGTCCGTGGCGATTCTGGATCATCGCAGCCGTTCTGTTGGCGATCGGAATCGGCACCTTGCCGCTGCTCGGACGCTACGTTGTACGTTCCGACCGGTAGACGGCTACGCCGCACCGCTCAGCAGACGAACGCCGAGCAGGACCCCGCACAGCACAACCCCACCGGCGATCAGGACACCCAGTGTGATCAGGGGTACTGATCGGCGAAGCGACCAGCCGAGGAGCACTGCGGCGAGCGCGCCGGTCCACGCTCCGGTTCCCGGGAGTGGAACGGCAACCAGGAGCACAAGCCCAATCGCCCCGAGCCGTTCGATGACCCGTCCCTTTCTTCGAGTTCGCGCAGCGACCCAATCGTGAGCACGTCTGGTCGGCGTCCAGCGAGCCAGGATGCGCTCGACGGCCGTCAGCCCGAGCATCACCGGAACCACCGGAATCAGGTTGGCGAGTACGCATACGACGTAGGCGACGGCGGGATGAGCACCGTTGGCCGCTGCATACGGAAGCCCGCCCCGAAGCTCCGAGACCGGTGCCATGCACAACCCGACGGTAACCAGCCAGTCGATGACGCTCATCGGAGCATTGTACTCCCCGACACGTGGCGCACGCAGGAGCCTGTCTCTATAATCGGCGACAAAGGAGGTGGGGACATTGAAGCTGTACAACACGCTTACGCGTCGTGTAGAGACGTTTGAGCCGGAGGACGAGAAGACCGTGGGGATGTACGTCTGTGGCCCCACCGTGTACGACCATCTGCACATCGGGAACGTTCGCCCCGTAATCGTCTTCGATGCGCTTCGCCGCTACTTCGAACGATTCAAAGGATGGAAGGTCACCTACGTGCAGAACGTAACGGACGTGGATGACAAGCTGATTGCCCGCTCAATCGACAGCGGCGAGTCGGTGGAGTCGATCGCGCAGCAGTACACCAAAGCCTACTTCGATCTGCTGGAAGGGGTGCGCACGCTTCCACCGTCGGAGAGCCCACTCGCAACAGAGCACATCGGCGACATGATCGCGCTGGTGCAGCGGCTGATCGAGAAGAAGGCCGCATACGAGAGCGGCGGGGACGTGTACTTCCGCGTTGAAGCGTTCAAGGGGTACGGAAAGCTGTCCGGTCGCAAGCTTGACGAGCAAGAAGCCGGCGCACGCGTTGCCGCGCTCGAAGGCAAGGAGAACCCGCTCGACTTCACGCTGTGGAAGGCCGCGAAGCCCGGCGAGCCAAGTTGGCCGTCCCCGTGGGGCGACGGGCGCCCCGGCTGGCACACCGAATGTGTCGTGCTCTCCCGCCGCTACTTGCGAGATCATCTCGACATTCACGCCGGAGGAAACGACCTCGTCTTCCCGCATCACGAGAACGAGATTGCACAAGCGGAAACCGATTCGGAGAAGCCGTTCTTCCGATTCTGGATGCACAATGGAATGCTCTCGTTCAACGGCGAGAAGATGTCGAAGTCCCTCGGCAACTTCGCCTATGCCAAGGACGTCGTCGGGAAGTACGGCACGGAGACCGTTCGGTACTTCTATCTCTCCCGCCACTACCGAAAGCCGCTGGAGTTCGCCGGCGACGGGTTGGTCGCAGCCGCCGCGGCACTTCGCCGTATCATCACGTTGCTTGCCGACATCAGCGCTGAACTTCGTACGGCACCCGAAGGAGAACCCGGCGAAGAAGGACGAGCATTCCGCGACACGCTTCCCGGTTTTCGCACGCGCTACATCGAAGCCATGGACGACGACTTCAACACCGTTGGAGCCATCGGAGTGCTTCAGGAGCTCGTCAATGCGGCGAACCGGTTCCGGAATACTACGATGGGAAGCGACCGTGTCGTTCTGCGTGACGTCGCGGCGTTGCTGCGCGAACTGTGCTACCCGCTGGCCATCCTTCCCGCCGACCAGGATCGCCCGATCGAATCGATTGAGGCAGAGCTCATCCAAATCCTGATCGATCTCCGGCTGGCGCTGCGCGGCAAGCGGGAGTTCGAACTGGCGGATACCATCCGCGACCGTCTCGATGCGTGTGGTATTGTCCTGAAGGACACACCGCAGGGGACCCTGTGGACTCGTCAGTCCTAACGGGAGCGGCGAATCCGTTCGAACAGAATGGTAGCGGCTTCGGAGAGGTCCGCGGCTTCGCGGTAGACAGCGTCAGCCGGGAGCTGTTCCTTCATCCACGGTGACAGCGAGACCAGGATTACCTCACGGATTCCCGCCGCACGCGCTCCAAGGTAGTCGTAGTGCGCGTCGCCGACCGCAACGGCCTCTTCCGGGGATACGCCAAGTTGGGTCAACGCATGCGTGAATAGGCTCGGCGCCGGCTTGGTCGGTCCGTCGTCTCGGCACACGACCGTGTCCACCGGTAGCGGATGCTTCGCGAGTATGGTATCCACGCTGGAGCGGGAGTTGTTCGTGACCAACGCGCAACGAATCCCGTGATCGCGAAGTGCTAGGAGAAGTTCGACCGCACCGTCGATCGGCGTGCCGTTGCGCGCGCCGTGCGCCTCGAACCGATGCAGTATTGA
>Ga0272442_10002119_pt1 | contig 29163 bp, 15 predicted proteins | sample SSMForm2O_FD_200262 | JGI IMG/M metagenome (GOLD analysis project Ga0272442, IMG submission 200262) | Marine sediment archaeal communities from Little Sippewissett salt marsh, Falmouth, MA, United States - SSM-Form-2O | ecosystem: Environmental > Aquatic > Marine > Wetlands > Sediment ...
CATGAACACCCCCTCCCACCGCGACCACGTCGACGCCCACCTCCGCACCTACAAGCCCACAACCTACGGTTTCTTCCGCCCCGAGCGCATCATCCTCACCCGCGGCACCCTCGACACCCCCGCACGCGCCGCCTTCGCCCACCGCCTCTGCGACGCATTCCCCTACGCCCAGCGCATCGAGGCCCCCGACCGCACCCACATGCAGCTCAGCGGCCTCCTCCCAAAGGGCGACGACGCCCGCCGCGCCGCAGGCCATCGCACCCTCGTCCTCGGCACCATCGGCACCCCCGTCCGACGCTCCCGCGAGCGCGACATCGCATGCCCCAACTACCTGCACTTCTCCCCCACCGGCCTCTGCACCTACGCCTGCACCTACTGCTACCTCGCCGCAAGCTGCGCCACCGTCGTCGCACCCGTGCCCAAGATCTACCTCAACCTCGAGGACGTGCTCGACGCCATTGCCCGCCGCGCCCGCCGCCTCGCCGCCCCCGAGAGCTTCTACCTCGGCAAGCTCCAGGACGCCCTGGCCCTCGACCCCCTCACCGGCTACTCCCGCGTCCTCATCCCCTTCTTCGCACGGCACCCCCTCGCCCGCTGCGTCCTCCTCACCAAGAGCGTCGTCGTGGACAACCTGCTCGGCCTAGACCACGGCGGCCACACCGCCGCCTCGTGGAGCCTCAACCCCGCCTGCGTATGCCGCCAGTTCGAGTTCGGCGCCCCACCGCTCGAAGACCGCCTCGAAGCCGCCCGACGCTGCGCCCAGGCTGGCTACCCCGTCCGTTTCCTCATCATGCCCATCCTCCCCATCGACGGCTGGCGCCAGGCCTACGCCGACCTTATCGACGCCATCTTCGACGCCGTCCCCCCCCAGCGCATCACCCTTGGCGGCATATGCAGCTACCCGGGAGCCCTTCGCCTCACCGCCCGCACCCTCGGCCCGGACAACCTCATCGCACGCCACATCGCCCCCACCCCCTCGCCCGACGGCCGCCTCCGCTTCCTCCCCGAACTCCGCACCGACCTCTACCGCCACATCCTCGCCGCCATCCGCCGCCACGACGCCGCCATCCCGGTCGCCCTCTGCCTCGAAGAGCCCCCCCTCTGGCACGCCCTCGGCCTCGACCCCGCCAAGCCCACGTGCAACTGCATCTGGTGAAAAGAGATGAGCTGAGCCTGCCCTCGGGCTGGGCGCGGCGGGAGACCGAGAAGAGCGCCGGCCTCTGGCCCGAACGGTCGGCCTCCAGGCCGCCGCAGTCGTCCCCCCCTCGCTCCCCGTGCATGGCTCCTGTTCCGCGTTTTTTGCGCGTGTGTCGCGGGCGGATCTCTTGTATCCTGTCTTCACCGGCTTCTCCGCCCGTTCCGCGGGTCCATCACTCATCGGGGGACAGATATTATGGATCGCGATCGCCTCGAAAGCCTGCTCGCAGCTCTCCCCTCGAAGCGCGTCGCCATCATCGGCGACCTCTGTATCGATGTCTACTGGCACGCCGATATGACGCGCTCGCAGATCTCGCGCGAGACGCCCCTCTTCCCGCGGCCCGTCGTCCAGGAGAGCTTCTCCGGCGGCGCCGCGGCCAACGTGGCCTGGAACCTCCGCGAGCTCGGCGTGGGCACGGTGCTGCCCATCACGATCTTCGGCGACGACTGGCGCGGCCGCGAGCTCAGCCGCGTCCTCGAGCGACTCGGCGTCGACCTCCGCCATGTGGTCACCGCTCTCGAACGGGTGACCCCGGCGTTCGCGAAGCCCATCCTCCACGGCTTCCACTCCGAGCAGGAGGACGCGCGCCTGGACTTCGAGAACGCCACCCCCGCGCCGCCCGAGCTCGAGGACCGCGTGCTCGCCAACCTGGCCGAATGCCTGCCCGACCTGGATGCGCTGCTGGTGGCGAACCAGATCAACAACAGCCTCATCAGCCCCCGCGTGCGCGAGGCGATCCAACGGATGGCCGCCGAGCACCCGCACACCGTGATCATCGCCGACTCGCGCACGGTGATCGGCGAGTTCGCGGGCATGATCCTCAAGCCTAACGAGATCGAGGCCGCCCGCGTGTTCCACCCCGACATCGCGCCCGCGGCCATCACGGACGAGGTGATCGCCGACTGCGGTCGCCGTCTCGCCGAGCGCGCGGGCAAGCCCGTGTTCCTCACCGTGGGCGAGCGTGGCGTGTTCATCTTCGAGGGCGACCGCTGCGACCACGTGCCCGGCATCCCCGTGGAGCCGCCGATCGACTTCGTGGGTGCGGGTGACACGTTCATCGCGGCCCTGGGCGCCGCTCTGGCCAGTGGTGCGAGCAACCTGGAGGCGGCCGAGCTTGCCTGCCTCGCCGCCGCCGTCACGATCAAGAAGCTCGGCATCACCGGCGCGGCAAGCCCGCAGGAAGTGATCGCGAAATTCGACGAGCACTGAGCGCCGAGCGCCCAACATCGAGCAGCGAGGGCGGGCGGCCTCTTCTGCTGTTCCCTGGGGAGTGCGCTGTCCCGTGTCCGACACTCGGCGTCACTCGACGAGTTCGGCCGAGCCCCAGACCTTGGGCAGGTTCATCACCGCCCAGTCCTTGGCCGCGGGCCAGTAGACCTCGCGGTCGAGGCGGCGGCCTTTGACGGTGAGATTGACGTTGAGGCCGAGCCGCGCGCCGGCCTTCGGCTGGTAGCCCTTGAGCTGCGCGGCGGGCAGAAGGAGCTCCATTACATAGCCGTCGGGCGTGCGGCGTGCGGCGCTCTGGATACCCTGGACGTCGTAGCGGGTGGCTGGGATCTCGTCCTTGCGCTTCCATTGGCCGGCGTAGGCGCGGGCCTCGCCGGCGAGGGGGACGAACCAGAACTGGTGGTCGCCGGGCTCGAAGAAGCGGTGGCGCTTGTCGTCGCGGGTGTCGATGAACAGCTCGAGGCAGTCGCCGGCCCAGAAGCTCCTCGGGTCGCTCGCCAGGGCCTTGGTGTCGCTCACGGCCACAGCGGCGTAGATGCCCTCGGGCGCCCAGGCCAGGTGGACGCGTGCCTTCGGGGCGTCGAGGGTGGAGCCGAGCATCCAGTCGGGCACGCGGGTGGCTTCGGGCCACTCGTCGAGGCGGCCGTCCATCTTGAGGGCCTTTGCCCTGTGGAGGCGGAGCTGGCTGGGGATGAGGCTGCGGGCCACGCGGCGGTCCTTGCCTGCATCGAGCACGATGGAAGCGGTCTCGCCCACCTTCCAGGCGGTGTTCCACTTGAGGCGGCACTCGAGGGTCCGGATCTCGCCGGGCTTGAGGGCGGCCACGGGAATCTCGGGCGTGAGGGCCTGCCATGCAGCGGGCAGGCGCATCCGGAGCGTGGCGTCGATGGGCTTGCGCGAGGTGTTCCGCACCTTCACGGGCACGGTGGCCTCGCCGGGGCGGCCCCGCAGCGCGCCCACCCGCAGGAGCAGCGGCGTCTGCACGAGCACCTTCAGGGTCAGGCGCGTCACCTCGGCTCCCTCGGAGACGGTGAACGTCACGTCCTTGCGTCCGAGCGGCTCGCCAGCGGCGACGAGGAAGGGCATCGCGAGGTCCTTCGTCTGGCCCTTGGCCACGGTGGCGGTGGCCTCGGGAGCGTCGGCCGACCAGCCCTCAGGCAGGGCCATCCGCACGCGGCAAGTGATGGCCTGCTCGCGGTTGTTGGTCACGCGGAGCACGGGCCGCACGGGGTCGCCCGCCGCGGCCGCCACGAGGTAGGGCGTGTGGAGGCTGTAGGCCGTCTGCGCGTAGAGAGGATCGGTGCGTTCGAGGCCGACGGCATACACGGGCGCCATGCCAAGGCGGGCCTTGGTGCCGGGGAGGCGGTTGCCCAGGGCATCGTAGAGCTCGCGGGCTCGGAAGCTCACGGTCGGCCCTTCGTTGCCCTCGATGGTCCAGAGCGCGGCCACGAGGGAGCCGTGGTCCTCGAACACGTAGCCCGCCGTGTCTGCGCCCGCCTGGATGCTGCCGACGGTGCGGGGGCTGGGCAGGCGCGCGGTGAGGCCGGCGAGGGCGCAGAGCGCCAGCTTCGGCTCCCCCTTTGCCGTCACCAGGCCGCAGCCGTCGAAGAACTGCTTGGGCGTGGGCGAATCGTAGTCGTAGAACCAGAAGACCTTGTCCGTGCCCGCGGCCATGGCCAGCATCCAGCCGCGGGCCAGGTAGGCGGCCTGCTGCTCGGGCGAGACCACCTTGCCGGCCAGCGTGTCCCAGCCGAGCTCGGTGAGCCAGGACTCGCGCGGCGTGCCGTCGGCCGCGCCGGCGCGCTTGACCTCGCGGAGGCGGTCGAAGAAGAGCATCGGGCCTTGGGCGCGGTGGCCGGTCTCGAAGCCGGTGTTGAAGTTCCCGAAGTTCACCTCGGGCGGCTCCACGCCGCAGTAGTGGTGAGAGTTGACGACCCCGATCTTCGCGAAGTCGCCGCTCTCGACGCACCGCCGCTCCCGCTCGGGCCAGATGCCCGCGCGGCCCTGCTCCACGGCCGTCACCTGCCCGTCGCCGATCAGGGCGAGGATTTCGGCGAACTTGCGGTGGTAGGCGCGGTAGTTCTTCCAGTCGATCAGCTCCTCGGCCTCGGCGTTCTCCTTGCCCAGGTCGTACTCGTTGCCCAGCTCCCAGTGGGTGAGCTGGGGGAAGGCGTTGATGAAGTCGGCGATTTCGCGAATCCACGCGCGGTCCGGCCCGATGCGGCCCACCACCTTGCCGTCCTGAACCTTCGGCCGCTCGATGGCCTTCTGCGAGCAGGGCAGCAGCTTCACCCCCGCGTCCGCATAGAGCTGGACGAGCCGGGGATACCACGGCCAGCCGGCGTAGCGGCGGTCGGAGCCCTTCGCCCGCAGCAGGGTGGGGAACTGGAACGCGTAGTCGCGGAACCAGATGATGCCCGCCTTGCGGAACGGGGCGATGAGCAGCCTCTCGCTGCCGCCGTGGACGTTGAGGCCGTAGGGCGAGGCGGTCTTCTCGGCCTCCGTGAGGTCGCGGAACGGCGGGATGCGTGCGAAGCCGAGCTTCGCGGTCCGCTCGCCGCCCTCCGCCAGCGCCAGGCGCGCCTCGAGCGTGTAGAGGCCGAACCGCTCCACCGGCAGAGGCAGATGCAGCCGCGCCACGCTGCCCACCGTCACCGCCGCGTCCTTCTTCAGGAGCTCCTTGCCGTCGCGGTCGAGGATTCGGTGGACGAGGCGCCCCTCGAGGGGGTCGCCGCGCCAGTTGCGGATGCTCACCCGCGCCGCCGGCTTCGTGCGGGAGAAGAGATTCGCCTTCTGGTCGGTCGCCAGATCGAAGGTCAGGAGGGGTGTGTGGGGCGGCTGGCGCTTCTTGGGGTCCTGCTCGTCGGGGTTGGGCTTCCAGGATTCGAGCACGCCCGTGGCCGGGTTCACCCCGCTCACATCGGTCTCCACCTCGAGGTGGTCGAGCCAGAAGCGGACGGTCGTCTTCGCGTCGCGAGCGGACCAGTTGTGCACGCCGAGGCCGACAACTCGGACGGGCCGCACCCAGTCCCGCGGTACGGTGAACGTGGCCGTCTTCCACGTGCCCTCGGGGTCGGTGGGGATGGGGCATTCGAGCTTCCTGCTGCCCATCTGGGTTCGGCCCCAGCCGTCGGCGAGCTTCAGGTAGAAGGCGTATCGCGAGTCGCTCTTCCTGCCGCGGGCGGTGATCGTCTTCAGGTCGCCCGGGATGAACAGGCCGGGCGGTGCATCGACGGCCGACCACTGGAACCCCTTGCCCGAGAACTGCACCTCGAACAGCAGGCTGCCGCGCGAGGGGACGCCTGGGGCCACGTCGGTCGAGACGCTCGTCTTCCCGGGTGCGGCGCTGGCGGAAGCCGCCGGCCACACCGCATCATCGAACGTATCGACCACCTTCATCACCGTCGCCGCCCCGGCGGGCGCGGCGGCGAGGGCGAGTAGGAGAAGAGCACGCAGAACAACAGGATGGTTCACCAGATCCGTCCTCCGGGGGTTACTCACACAAGGTCCACTTCCGGCCGCAGCAGGCGGGACAGATGGTCCGACAAGAAAGGGCAGAGGTCTGGATTGAGGAACTCGTCCTGGCGACGAGGAGACTCAGCGGGATGTCGCCAGGGGCGGCTCATCCTCCTTGGCGCGCCACGCTGCGTAAGACAGGGCCTCGCGAATATCATCCTCTTCGAGATAGGGGTAGGCCTCAAGGACCTCCGCCGCCGAATGTCCTGCCGCCACGAGCCCCACGATAGTGCCCACCGTGACCCGCATGCCCCGGATGCAGGGCTTGCCCCCCATCACGTCCGGGTTGAGGGTAATCCTCGTCAGTCTGTCCATTGGCGATCCCGTGGCGTCATGGTACACGGTCAGAGCCCCGCGGGCAAGAGCCAGAACGGGCTCGACCAGGCCTGGGCGCCGGAGGTGCAGGTGACGCGGGCGTAGAGGTAGGCGAAGGGGCCAAGATGAGGGGAGTCGAGCCAGCGGGTTGCCAGGTCGTCCTCGTCGTCGAACAGGAAGCCGGTCTGCCAGCCGCCTGGGGCGTGGCTGTGGATGGTCTCGCCGTTGCGGACGATGTCGACCGACACGATGTCGCTCTGGGCGGCGGCGGTGACCTGGATGCGGCGCGGCTTCGTGCTGTCGGGGCACGGCACGTCCTGGCCCATGGGCACGCCGTCGAGGGTGACGTCGAGGTAGATGCGCTCGCGGCTCGCGGCGTAGCAGCGGCAGGTGCGGATGGCGTCGAAGACGGCGTCGCGGGAGAGCTGAGGGGCGATGGCGGCGGTGAGGCCGGGCGGGCGGTTGATGTGGCCGGACTCGAGGCCGCCGCCGGAGGGCATGGTGGCGTGGGAGTCGGTGCCTGCGATGAAGCCGAGGCGCAGGCCGCGGGCCAGCAGGTCGGCGGCGTAGCTGGGGCCGGGGTGGATCTCCTGGAGGGCATTGGGGTTGCCGCGGTATTCGCTGGTGCCCCACTTCGAGTGGATCTCGATGACGGGCATGCGCTGGGGGCCGGGGTAGATGGCGTCGGGGATTTCGCCGTGCTTGCCGGTGCGGGTGGTGTGGTGGGGGACGACGAAGAAGCCGTCCGCGCCGACCTCGGCTTCGAGCTTCTCGCACAGGGTGCGGACGTTGCCGTCCTCGTATTCGTCGATGAACATCGCGGGTGGGCGGCGGAAGTAGGGATTGGTGTCGCCGCCGCATCCGCCCTTGAGCGAGGCTTCGTAGCCGGGGAGAGTGGCAAAGTGGGGCGGGTCGTCGTAGGCGTCGGCGGCGGCCATCTGGGCTTTCCACTTCGAGAAGTCGCAGCGGCCGTTGGAGACGTGGTCGGCGGCGGTCGCCCAGTCGAGGCCGGTGAGGTAGCGTGCGGCGGCGTAGCAGAAGTTGAGGGAGCGGCAGCGGTCGGGGTGGCAGTTGCTCAGGACGGTGTGGACGTGGGGGTCGCCCCAGAAGATGCGCTCGGCGGGCTTGCGGATGCAGCACACGGGGTTGCCGGGGAAGGGCTCGCCGTCGAGGGTGGCCTCGAAGCGATGCAGGCCGGGCTCGGCGATGGCGAGGCGCTGGAGAGCGGCGAGGGCGGGCTGCCCCGCGCGGAACGGCACTTCGATGAGGGCGTGGCCCGCGAAGGGCGCGCGGACCCACACCACGCCCTCGAATCCCACGCACGGATAGCCCACGGCATCGAGGACGGCGATCTTCAGCAGGAAAGGCTCGCCGGGCGCCACGATGGTGGGCGCGACGAGCGAGACGGAGGCGGGCTCGCCCCCTGGGGCTTCCAGTGCGATGACCTTCTGATGGAACGGGGGCGGATAGACGACGGGCGGCGAGCCAGGGGTGTCCATGCGGCTTCCTGTGTTGTTGGGGCCATGGATCTCGGCGGCGCGCAGGGAACGGGGGCGCCGCCGGCACGTTCAGCGCTACCCTAATAGCATGGGGAGCGGGTGTCAAGGAAGCGTGGCTCGGGGCTCGCGGGCGAGGGTGCCAGGCCTCCTGGCAGACTGCCTCAGCCGGCCATCGCGCCCTTGATGTCGTCGACGTCGATGCCGAGCTTCTTGATGCGGTGCCAGAGGCTGCGCTCGGTGATGCCGAGGAGTCTGGCGGCTCGGGTCTGCACGCCGCCCGTGCGTCCGAGGGCTTCGTGGATGAGCTGGCGCTCGATCTGCTCGAGGATGCCGTCGAGGGAGGCGCCGGGCTGGAGCTCGGGCACGTCGGGGATGCGGGGCTCGAAGGTGCGCACGTGGGCGGGCAGGCACTCGGGGCCGACGGGATCGGTGTCGGCCATCACGACAGCTCGCTGGACGTAGTTCTCGAGCTCGCGGACGTTGCCGGGCCATTCGTAGGCGCGCAGCAGTTCCATGGCCTCAGCGGCGAAGCCTGTGACTCGGGGATTGAGCTCGGGGGCGGCCGCGGCCACGAAGTGGTCGACGAGCGCCGGCACGTCGTCCCTCCGCTCGCGCAGCGGGGGCAGGTTGATGGCGAAGACGTTGAGTCGGTAGAAGAGGTCTTCGCGGAAGGTGCCCTCCTCGACGGCATCGTGGAGGTCCTTGTTCGTGGCGGCGATGATGCGGACGTCGACGGGGATGGTCTCGGTGCCGCCGACACGCTCGAACTCGCGCTCCTGGAGGACGCGGAGGATCTTGGCCTGGGTGGCGAGGGACATGTCGCCGATTTCGTCGAGGAAGATGGTGCCGTGGTTGGCGAGCTCGAACTTGCCCTTCTTGCAGGCCACGGCGCCGGTGAACGAGCCGCGCTCGTGGCCGAACAGCTCGCTCTCGAGCAGGGTGTCGGGGATGGCCACGCAGTTGAGCTTGATGAACGGCTTCTCGCGTCGCTGGCTGTTGTGGTGGATGGCCTGTGCGATGAGTTCCTTGCCCGTGCCGCTCTCGCCGCAGATGAGCACGGTCACGTCGTTGTCGAGCACCTTGGAGACGAGGTTGAAGACGGCTCGCATCGGGCCGCTCTGGCCGACGATGCTATCGAAGGAGAAGTGGCGGTCGAGCCGCTCGTTGAGGGCGCTGACCTCGCGGATCAGGGCCCGCTTCTCGAGGGCTCGGCGGAGGACGATGCTCAGCTCGTCGATCTTGAAGGGCTTCTCGAAGAAGTCGTAGGCGCCGGCCTTGGTGGCCTGGACGGCCACCTCGCGCGAGCCGTGCCCGGTCATCATCACGACGGGCAGGTTGGGGTCGAGCTCGAGGATGCGCGGGAGGGCGTCCAGCCCGCTCATGCCTTCGAGCCGGATGTCGAGCAGCACCAAGTCGTAGGGGGTCTCGGCCAGGCGCTCGAGCGCGGCTTCCGCACTGGGCGCAATGTCCACCTCGAAGCCCCGCGCCGCCAGGGTTTCCTGGAGCATGAACTGCATCTGCTCATCGTCGTCGACGACCAGGATCGGGTCGGCCATTGGGAATTATCCTACCAGTGCGGGCTCGGGCTGATGGGTGGGCAGCTCGATGGTGAATGTGGTTCCGCGCTCGGGGCCGCTGTCGACCAGGATGCGGCCTCCGTGGGCGCGCACGAGCTGCTGCGAAACGGCCAGGCCCAGCCCCGTGCCGCGCTGCTTGGTCGTGTAGAAGAGCGTGAAGAGCTTTTTCTGGACATCTGGGGGGATCGGCGGGCCGGTGTTGCGGACGGCCACGGCCACCGCGTCGCCGGCGCGTCGTGTGGTGAGGAAGATCTCGCCGCCTCCGCGCGTGGCCTGGAAGGCGTTGCGGAGGATGTTGAGGAGCACCTGGCCGAGGCGCTCGCGGTCGCCGGGCACCAGGGGGAGGTCGGCGGCGTAGTCGTCGTGCACGGCCACCTCGCGGCGGCCCGCCTCGTAGCGGCAGAACTCCACGGTGCTGCGGGCCACGTCGTTGATGTCGAGCGGCTCCACCGAGCGTGGCTCGGGGTTGCCGATGGTGAGGAGTTCCTTGCAAATGCGGTTGATGCGCTCGATGGACTGGAGGATCTTCTCGCAGTAGCGCCGCTGGGGCGCCTCGGGGGGGGCCTCGTCGCGGATGAGCTCCACGAGGCCGTTCATCGCCCCGAGGGGGTTGCGCACCTCGTGCGCCACGCTCGTGGCCATGGTGCCCAGGAGGGCCAGGTTCTCGGCGCGCCGCATGAGGTGCTCGGCCTGCTTGCGCTCGGCGAGGTCCTTGAAGGTGAAGACGACGCCGAGGACGGCTCCCGCCTCGTTGCGCAGGGGGGAGACGGTGTAGCCGAGCTCGACGGCTCGCGCGGCACAGGTGACGATGGTGGCCTCGGCCGAGGAGGCACCGGGGGCCTCGCGCAGTGCGGCGGCGCGGAACTCCCGATTGGCCGGCACGTCGGGGACGAGGTCGGTGAAGGACCGGCCCACGGCCTCGCCGGCCGGCAGGTCGAGGATCGCGGCGGCCACGGGGTTCAGGCTCGTGACGACGCCGTTGCGACCGACCGTCGCCACGCCGCTCTCGAGGCTGTGCAGGGTGTAGCTGTCGTGGATGAGCGTGGAAACCGAGCTCACCACGCCCTCCAGAGCGCTGTCGAGCGCGGCCAGCTCCGTCTGCTCGCGCGGCCCGTCCGGGCCGTCGGCGACGGGGCAGCCGAGCGACTCCATCCGCAGGGCCAGCGCCCGAAGCCGCCGCGCGATGCCCCGGGCGACCGCGATCGCGATCACCAGCGACACAAGGGTGAAGACCGCCACGGCCCCGAAGGCAAGCACCACGCGTCGCTCCACTTCCTCGACCGGCATCGGGCGCGCTTCCTGGAAGAACAGCGGACGCCCGAGCCAGAGGGTCAGGAAGCCGCTGAGCATCACCAGGCCACACACCACCAGCGGGATGGCGATGGTGAGGCGAACCTGGAGGCCGCGTGGCAGACGCGCGACGCGCTCGTTGTCTTCCGATGTCAGGGGACTCACGTCCATGCCCTGGGGCTCGACTGTGGGCGCCGGTGCCGCAGGAGCCGCTCAGCGGGAGCTTCGCCACCCCTGCCGACCCCGTGACGCCTCATTCCAGAACACCCTCTGGAGAAGTCTAGCCCCAGGCGCGCGCAGAGTCAAACCAGCAGTGTGTCTAAGTGCATAAGCCATAAGCAGGTTAGGGTTTCCTGCTCCCCAGGCCTTTCTGGTGGCTCCCCGACGCCCAGCCTCGCCACGCGCGGAGCCGCGCATCCTTGCTTTCGGGGGCCGATGACGGTATATTCGACTGGGGCCTGTGTGGTCCCTGCCCCACCTGTCGCGGAGACAACCCGATGGCCCGAGCGAACGCTCTCGAGAAGACGGCGATGACGCCGGGTAAACTGCTCGGCATCCAGCGGATCTCGAACCCCAACGGCACGTTCACCATGCTCGCCCTCGACCAGAACAGCTCGTTCATCTCGATGACCCGAGCCGCCCTGGCCCGCGCGGGCGAGGAGCGCGAGCCGACCTACGCGGAGGTGGTCGCCGCCAAGCTCGACCTGGCCCAGCAGCTCGGCAAGAAGGCGAGCGCCGTGCTCCTCGACTCCGTCTACGGCGCCTGGCAGGCGGTGTGTGCCTTCAAGTTCCCGCCCGGCACGGGGCTCATCGTGCGGCTCGAGCGCACGGGGTGCGAGACAACGTCGGACGGCATCGGCCGCCTTCAGGCCATCGAGCCGGGATGGAGCGTGGCCAAGATCAAGCGCCTGGGCGCCCAGGCCGTGAAGCTCCTCGTCTACTACGAGCCCACACACACCGAGAGCGCCGAGCGCCAGCGGGCCCTCGTCGAGCGCGTCGCTGCCGAGTGCGACCGCCACGACATCGTGCTTCTGCTCGAGGCCCTCAGCTACCCTCTCGGCGGCGAGGAGCGGACCTCGCCCTCCTACCTCGAACGCAAGCCGACCACCGTGATCGACAGCGCGCGCCACCTGAGCGGCCTCGCGGACGTCTACAAGGCTGAGTTCCCCGGCAGCCTGGGCCGCGAGAGCAACGAGCGACTCGCCGCCAACCTCACGGCCCTCGACGAGGCGAGCCGACGGCCCTGGGTGCTCCTGAGCGCGGGCGTCGACTTCCCCGACTACGAGCGCCAGGTGGCCCTGGCCCTCGCCCACGGGGCCAGCGGCATTCTCGGCGGCCGCGCCTTCTGGAAAGAGTACTTCGACCTCGATGTCCCGGCCGAGCGGCTCGGCTTCCTCCGATCCGAGGCCACCCGGCGTATCGCCCTCATCGACCGCATGGTCAAGCGCCAGGCCCAGCCGTGGTTCAAGAAGCACCGAGCCACCAAGGGGCAGTTCGCGCGCTGCCGGATCCCCGAGGGCTGGCACCGCACCTACGGCGGCGGCGCCCCCGCCGCCGAACCGCCCGCCCCCGCGGGGACGGGTGGAGACTACTGATACAAAGGAGCGCAGCGATGCGCCTCGCATCCATCTTCTGCATCGCCGTCGTCCTCGGCCTCGCACTCACCGCGGCCGCCGAGGAGCCGAAGTGGGAGCCCGAGGAGCTCACCGAGAAGTTCGACGAGATCGATAAGAAGCTCGACGCCCTCCCCAGCATCGAGCGCCACGAGAAGGCCACCGACCGCCGCCTGGTGGACCTCGAGGGCAGGGTGCGCACCCTGCGCTCGAAGGTCGGCCACCTCGAGTTCCAGGTCCGTACCCTGACCAACCTGGTGAAGACCCTGCGGATCGAGATCGCCGACCTCAGCGGCAAGGCCACGGTCGCCGCCGAACCGGGCGCGGAGGCTGGCGAGACCGCCGAACCCGTGCCAGGAGCGCCCACCGTCACCATGGCCACCATCCGTAGCCAGCAGGTCGTGGCCGAGGGCAACTACCTGAACATCACCGGCATCGTGGCCAACCAGTCTGCTAAGCCCCTCTCCTTCGTCGTCGTCGAGGCCAGCTTCCTCGACGACAAGAACAGCGTGGTCAAGACCGCCTCGGGCTACACCAACCCGCGCGTCCTCGGCCCCGGAGCCACGGCCACGTTCAAGATCGTCACCCGCCGCGACAACCGCATCCGCAACCACCGCCTCCGCGTCCGCGCCGGCGTCGAGTGACCCGCCCGGCCCGCGCCCTCACCCCCGCGCGATGTTGACCTCGGCCCCCACGACGCTATAATGCCCTCCGGCTCCCCCGATCCCCCACCAGGAGACGGCTCATGGGTTACGTGCCGATCCGCAGCACCCGCGACATGTGGGAGAACAACCTCCCCCGGTTCCCCAACAAGGCCGCCATCGTCGACGGCGACGTGGCGCTCTCCTTCGCCCAGGCCGACGAGGCGATCGAGCGCCTGCGCGCCGCCTTCGCCGAGCGACTCGGCATCCGCCAGCACCACAACGTGCCCGTGCTGCTGCCCAACTGCCACGAGTACTTCCTCGTCTACTGGGCGCTCGTCAAGCTCGGAGCCGTGGTCGTGCCCGTGAACACCCGCCTGCGCCCCGAGGGCATGCAGCACATCATCGCCTCGACGGACGGCTCCGTGCTCGTCGTCCACAAGAGCCTCTGGAAGACCGCAAAGGCCGCGCTGCCCCAGTGCCCCAACATCCGCCACGTCGTCAGCGTCGGCTTCCGCGACGACGCCACCACCCCCTACGACGAACTCCTCGCCGCCGAGCCCCAACCGTACGAGCGGCCCGACATTGCGCCCGACGACCTGGCCATCATCATGCACACCTCGGGCACCACGGGGAAGCCCAAGGGCGCCCTGATGCGCCACGCCGACCTCCTGTTCAACGTCAAGAACGCCATCATCGCCCAGAGCTTCCGCCACGAGGACATCCACCTCCTCGTCGTCCCCATGTTCCACGCCACCGCCCTCTACTCGATGCTCCCCTCGAGCGCCTACCTCGGCTCCACCATCGTCGTCGCACCCAGGCCCCACGTCCCCGAACTCGTCCGACTCATCGAGCGCCACCACGTGACCACCTTCTTCGGCGTCCCCACCCTCTTCTACTGGCTCGCCAACTACCGCGACCTGGGCAAGCACGACCTCGGCTCCCTCCGCCTCATCGCCTACGCAGGCTCCATGATGCCCACCCAGACCATCCTCCGCCTGCGCGAGCAGTTCCCCAACGTCGCCCTCCACAACTTCTTCGGCCTCAGCGAAACCATCTCGATGACCCACGTGCTGCCGAGCCAGGATGCCACCGTGCACCCCGACTCGATCGGCAAGCCCCTGCCCGACATCCATCAGGTGATCGTGGACGAAAACAGCCGACCCGTGCCGCCCGGCACCATCGGCCAGCTCTGCTTCCACTGCTCCAACGTCGTCCAGGGCTACTGGAAGCAGCCCGGCCTCCTCGACGAGGCCTGCTTCACCCTCGAGGACGACGGCGAGCGCTACTTCAACACCGGCGACTTGGCGCTGATGGACACCGACGGCTACGCCTACCTCAAGGGCCGCAAGAAGGACATGATCATCGTGGGCGGGGAGAACGTCTACGCCCTCGAGGTCGAGAACACCATTCTCACGCACCCCGACGTGCTGGAGGCAGCGGTGGTGGGTGTGGAGGCCACGGGGGCGAGCGCCTACCTGGGCGAGCTGGTCAAGGCCGTGGTCGTGCCCAAGGAGGGCGGCCAGATCGCCGAGCTCGACATCAAGCGCCACTGCGCCCAGCGCCTGGCCAGCTACAAGGTGCCCAGCCTCGTGGAGATCCGCGACCGCCTGCCCCGCAACCCCACGGGCAAAGTGATCAAGACCCAGCTCAAGTGACCTCCGCAGCACAGGAGGAGCATCCAGGATGGCCCGACCGAACGTCCTTTTCCTGCCCGTCGACGACCTCCGCCCTCAGCTCGGCTGCTACGGGCACCCGCAGATGGCCACGCCGCATCTCGACGCGCTGGCGGGCAGCGGCGTGTGCTTCACCCAGGCCTACTGCCAGGTGCCCGTGTGTGGCGCCACGCGCGCCAGCCTGCTCTCGGGCGTCCGCCCCACCCGCGCCCGCTTCCGCGACTACAAGACCGTGGTCGACGACGACCTGCCCGGCACCCTCACCCTGCCCGAGCACTTCCGTCACCACGGCTACACCTGCATCTCCCTGGGCAAGGTGTTCCACCACCTGGCCGACACGGCGCCGCGGAGCTGGAGCGAGGCGCCGTGGCACCCGCGCACGCATCGCGAGGGCAACTGGCGCGACTACCAGGACCCCACGAACCGGGCTCGCGCCGAGGCCCACCCCAAGGGATGCGGCGCCCCCTACGAGTGCATCGAAGGCCCGGACAACGCCTACTACGACGGCAAGATCGCGGATCGCGCGGTCGCGGAGCTGGGGCGGCTCCAGGAGGCGGGGCAGCCGTTCTTCCTCGCGGCCGGCTTCCTGAAGCCCCACCTGCCTTTCAATGCTCCGAAACGCTACTGGGACACCTACCGCCGCAGCGACGTGCCCCTCGCCGACAATCCCTTCCGCCCCGACGGGGCGCCCGACGAGGCGATGCACAACTGGGGCGAGCTGCGCGCCTACTTCGACGTGCCCCAGCACGGGCCGCTGCCAGAGGCCATGGCCCGCGCGCTCGTCCACGGCTACTACGCCGCCACCAGCTACACGGACGCCCAGATCGGCCGCGTGTTGGCCGAGCTCGACCGCCTGAGCCTCGCCGAAAGCACCATCGTGGTCGTGTGGGGCGACCACGGCTGGCAGCTCGGGGAGCACGGGCTCTGGTGCAAGCACTGCAACTTCCGCACCTCGCTCAACGCCCCGCTCATCGTCCGCGCCCCCGGCGCGTGCCGCGGCGCACAGGCCGATGCCGTGGTCGAGTTCCTCGATGTCTTCCCCACCCTGTGCGACCTGGCCGGCCTGCCCACCCCCGACCGCGTCCAGGGCACCAGCCTGGCCCCCATCCTCGAGGATCCCACGCGGGCGGCCACCGACGCCGCCTACTGCCGCTACGGTGCCGGGGAATCCGTCCGCACCGGCCGCTATCTCTACACCGAGTGGCTGGACGGCGAGGGGCGCGTGGCGGCTCGCATGCTCTACGACCACGAGGCCGACCCAGGCGAGAACGCCAACATCGCCGAGCGCCCCGAGCTTGCCGCCACGGTCGAGCGCCTCTCGGCCATGGCCGCACGCCGCCGCCAGGCAGACCAGGCCTGGGACGCTACGCACGGCTCCGAGCGCCAGGGGGGCCAGGAGAGCGTCTGAGCGCAGTGGTGTGTATGGCTATCTCTGCGGCGACTCGGGCGGCCCCATCCCCAGCGTGCCCTTGCTCGTCACGTCCTGCTCTCCCTCGATGGTGAGATTGGGCGTCGTGGTCAGGAGGATCCTGTCCACCAGCGCGCCGTCCTCTCGCATCCACACCGAGAGGGTGTGGACGCCCGGCTCGCGGATCTCGAAGGGCCGCGGGTGCTTCATCCACACATACTTGCCCGTGCCCGTCTGGATGTTGCGGCCCCAGTCCCCCGGCTCCAGGTCGAGGCCCGCGTGGATGGAGTCCGTATTCGGGTTCGAGCCGAAGCCACGCACCCACAGCCAGTGGCGCCCCTTCTTCGTGAACTCGATGGCGTAGTCCATGCGGGGGCTGCGAGCCGCGATGTCGCCGTCGTGCTGCGCGCGGCGGTCGGGCACGGCCCGCATGGCGCCCGTTCCGCCGTAGCCCTTGCGGCCCGTGTGGAGCTTCCACTCGTGCCCGTCGGGCGCGGCGACGGTGCGGGTGAAGTGCTCGGCCTCGAAGACCACCAGGCCGTCCCGCTCCGTGCTCTGGACGAATGCCTTGGGCTTCGTGCACGCGAGGTCGGCTGGCTTCGACCATTCCGTCTCGTTCCCGTGCACGTCGCGCATCTTGAGGCGATAGCTGTAGCGTGAGCCGACGCGCAGCCCCTCGTCGCGGAACGCGGGGGACTTCTGCCACTCGCTGTCGTCGCCGCCGGGGTTGCCGGTGGTTTCCTCGAAGCGATACTCGACGCCGCCCAGCGGGTCCTTGCCGGGAGTTGCCTGCATGACGGCGGCCGAGGCGGTGATCATCACAGGGGCGATGGACCATTCGGCGGGGTCGGGGGCCGGCGCCTTCTCGTCGACCAGGGGCACGCTGTAGATGCTCACGCCCTCGAGCTCGCCGGCAAAGAAGTCGCCTTCCAGGCCACGGCCGACGAGACACATCGTCGCGCCCAGATCGTCGGGGTTAAGCGTGATGCCGTCGGCCCGGGCGACCGTCTTCCCGTCGATCTGGAGGATCCCCGTGTCGCCGCTGAGCACGAGGGTCAGCTCGGCCCACGTGCCCTTGGGAATCGGGGCCGAGGACTGGAGCGTTTGCGTCTTGCCGCCCCGGGTGATCACGAAGGCGGGCCGGCCAGTCGCGTCCGCGTGGGTCAGGTACATGCGGGTCCTGGGGTCGGCGGCGAACTCGATGAGCCGCTGGTTGGGCTTGCCGCCCTGGTGCTTGAGGGTGATGGCGATCGAGAGGTCGTGGAGGTCGGCGACGCCGCGGGGCAGCTCGAGGAACTGGTCGCGCCCGTTGAGCGCCAGGGCCGTGCCTGCGGTCTGGACGCTGAACTCCACCTTCTGCTTCCGCCCGTAGGTCTGGGTGTAGGCGTGGGTCTTCGACGCCTTCCTGTCGGGGTACGCCACGGTCTTCGGTGCGCCGTGGAGGATGGCATGTGTGGCCCCGTAGGTGTCCCAGGCGAGGGTGGGATGCTGGGTCTCGAAGAGGTACTGGGCGTAGAGTCCGCCGAGCTCGATGTTGTGCTCGCCGGGATTCTGGCCGATGCCCCAGCTCCAGGTGAACCACACGCCGTTGTCGATGAGGTTGCTCTTGCGGTAGTGGCCGTCGAGGATGGCGGAGCCGCCGACTCGGCCGCCGACCCAGGCGACGCCCTGGAGGGTGGCATTGCCGTAGATCTCGGCGCAGCCGCCATCCGTGTAGCTGTGTTCGAGGATGCGGGCGTTGTCGCGCACCACGGTGTTGCCCGTGACGGTGGCGTAGTCGCGGAGCTTCGCTCGGTCGCGGATGGTGGCGTTTCGGCTGACGACGGCGTGGTCGCTCACGCGCGCGCGGTCGCGGACGGTCGCGCTGTCCTTGACCACCGCGTGGTCCTCGATGCGTGCGTGGCCGAGCACCTTGGCCTTGCCGAGCACCTGCGCATTCGGCCCCACGTAGGCCGTCGGGTCGGCGTGTGCGGAGGCCGCGACGAAGCCCCCGCCGTTGGCGTGGGGCGCCCCGGCCTCCGAGGGCTTGGGCGGGATCAGCACGTCGAGTGGCTCGCAGCCCGTCAGCCGCACCTTGTAGGGGAACCGCTCCTGCTCGGGCGAACGGAAGTCGCCCGTCATCGGCACGGCCAGGATCTTCGTGGGCGTGGCACACACCACCAGGTAGAGCTCCTTGATGTCCGAGTCCACCATGAATCGCACCGGCTCGCCGACGCCTGCGATCTTGCCGTAGCGGGGCTTGCCCGCGGCGTCGACGCCCACGAAGCCTGCACGCCAGTCGGAGCCCCGCTCCTTGTTCACGTATCCGGAAAGCTCCGCCGTCGCCTCGAAGGTCGCCGCCTCGGCCGTGATCCTGAGCGGGCAGATGTTCCACCCAAGCTGCTGGGGCGCCATCTCCATCGGTGCGCGCCACCAACCTCGCTCGAAGGGAACTGGTTCGAGGAAAACGCGCCCGTAGCGCAGGATCTCGGCCTTGCCCCTCTCTGCGTCCTGCTTGTAGAGGTCGGCGGGCTTGCCGCCGTAGATCGCGAAGTCCCACGTGACGCACTTCTGGACCATGCGCGTCCACTCGTAGGCGAGCGGCGTGGTGGGGTCGGGGTCGAACCGCGGGAACGCCTGCCACGGATACTCGTTCTTCTGTTCCTCCGTCCCGGAGTCGTACCAGAGCTTAGAGATGAACATCGGCCCGTACTCGGGGGTCTGGGCCAGGTGCTCGAACATGAGGCGGGCGTGGTAGTAGCACCGGCCGTTGGCGGGGAAGAACATGCACACGCGGCTACAGCAGGTGGGCGGCAGGGTCTGGTAGACGCCGGCGTAGGTCTGGGGGAAGTTTGCGTGGGCCTCCCAGTAGTTGCCCTGGAGGGCGCCGCCGGTCTGTCCCTGGCAGCCGTGCACGAGCTCGTGGGGGTTGATGTGGCCCGCCCCCTGGCAGGCCCAGCCGAAGCCCAGCTTGCCGCTCCAGCCCATCCAGCTTCCCCGCGAGGGCTGAATGGGGGTTTTGTACTTGATGCCGTCCCCCCGATATTCGGGCTTGTTGCTCACGACGCCGATGCGGAGGGCGAGCCGCTCGGAGTAGAGGTGGTAGATCTTCTCGGCCAGCTCGAACATCCCGGGCACGCGCTCGTGGAACCGCTTCCTTCCCCGCTCGTCCCAGGCCGCCATCTCCTTCTTGTCCACGCAGTGGCGGAAGTGGGCCGATTCCTTGGCCCACCACTTGTCCTCCTCGAGCCGCCACCACGAATGGAGCTCCGTGCCGAGCAGGATCCCGCCCTGGACGTTGTGGGCGATCTGCTCTTCGCTCAGGGCCTCGGTGTGCAGGCGCACCACCGCCAGGTCGCCCTCGAAGGACGGCTTGCCCGCCGAGGCGCCGCCGAGCACCATCCGGTGTCCCTTGCGGATGATCATCTTGCGGGGCCCGCTCGCCACCTTCTTGCCGTCCACGTACCACGTCTCCGTGGTCGGGGTGCAGTTCACGGCGATGTGGCGCCACGTGTCGGAGCCGGCAAACGTGGGGGGATAGGCCAGCGGCGCGGAGGTCTCGCGGCCGTCCTCCGACTGCCAGCCGAAGATGACCTCACCCTTCGACGGCTTCGGATCGCGCACCCACACCTCGATCGCCAGGTCCTCGGTGCCAGCGGCGGCGTCCTCGACGGCGAAGTTCCCCTTCATCATGTCGTTGCCATCGAAGTGGACGGCCGGGGATTGCGGCGTGGAGATGCAGTGGGGGTACTTCGCGTCGCGCTGCGTGTGGGGCACGTGGAGGCCGAAGTCGCCGAAGGCCCCGCCCACCTGGTTGCGCCGCCCGCCGCCCGAGTGGCCGCAGTTGTACCAGTGGAGCGCGGTGTCCTTCTCGAAGGTGCGGGAGACCATGAACACGGCGTGGAGATCGACGTCCAGCCTGCCGGCCACCGCAAGCTCGCCGATGGCCTCCCCGGTCACCAGCGACTTCTCCTTCTCGAGGCCCAGGCCCGTCCCCGCGAACAGCAGGACAAGGGCCACTGTCCCCGCGACAGCTCTGCAAACTGGCGTCGATCGGTTCATTCGGCATGGCTCCTGTAGAAGATCATGGGACATTCCTCAAGGCTTCTCATGATACCCGAGGATGTCTGTTCGCTGCAAGTCGTCGGCCGTCCCTCCGTCCCTGCCCACAGCCTCTCCTTTGCGCAAGCCGGTGAGAGAGGCAGGCCTGGGAGGGCTCGTGGACAGCCGCTACGTCACGAGCTACACTGGTAGACGCCGTGGGAGGTCATCTGTAGAGGAAGCCGAAGCGTGACGTTCCGAACGGCGCCAGTCCGCCACCCCGCACGCCCGAGGGATCGTAGTCGCCTCATCGCAGGAGCGCAGGTTGCCGTGCTGTGCCTGTGGCTGGGGTCCAGCGCGGCGGTGGCCGCGTCGGCGGGCGGGCGGCCTGTGCGGGAGAAGGCTGCCGGGTACCGTGCGCTGCGACCCGTGCTGCTGGAGATTCAGAAGAGGGAACTGGCCCATCTCATCAGGGCGGAGGCTGCGAGGGCGCAGCTCGCGGATGCGGGGTGGAGTTGGGAGCGTGGCAGCGGATCGGCCCGTTCCGCGACCGGCCGCCCCTCCTGAACTGGATGGAGAACGTCGCCTCGAGCTTCGCTCACCCGTACGAGGCGGAGAAGGATCTGGCGGCGAACGGCGGCGCGCCCGTGGTCGGGAAGGTGTATCGAGCGGCGAACTTCCCCGCGATGCCGAACGCCACGCGCGAGTGGACGTCTCACCACGAGTGGACCGACGGCGCCCTGTGCGAACTGCCCCGCGGGCCGGCGCCGTCGGCGGGCGAGACCCAGTATGTGTATCGCCCGATCGCGACGAGGAAGCCGATCACCATCGAGCTCGAGTTCGCCGTCCGCTCGCCCGAGAGCGACCGCAGGCAGGAAGCTCCCAACATGGAGCACTGGCGACGGCAGGCCAGGTACCAGTGTTGGCTCAACGGCAAGAGGGTGATCCGCTACGACGGCAAGGGCCGTGTGCCCGGGACAACCCAGCTCGCGCTCGTGCCGGGCACGAACCACTTCCTCGCGAAGATCACCAACAACCGCCACGCCTACGGGTTTTCCTTCGCCATCACGGGGCTCCACCCCGCCCCACGTCGGCCCGGCGCCCACGAGCACCCGTGGCGACCGTTCAAGAGCTACCGCGTCGGCGACCTACCCTACTGCCGCGAGCCCCAGGATGTCCCGTGGTGCGTCGCCGGCGCCGACTGGTGGGACGCGCTGTTTGCCTCGGCCGCGGCCTACGGGAAGCAGTTTGCCGGCGGAGGTGGGGCCGACATCGTGGTCGCCGATTTCGAGGGGCGCGACTACGGGGACTGGAAGGCCACGGGCAAGGCATTTGGCTCCGGGCCTGCTCGCGGCACGCTTCCTCGGCAGATGAAGGTCACGGGCTTCCAGGGCAAGGGCCTTGTGAACACCTTTCTCGGAGGCGACGGCGCGACGGGCACGCTGACCTCGCCGGCGCTGCGGCTCGAGCGTCGCCACATCAACTTCCTCATCGGGGGCGGCGGCCACCCAGGCCACACGTGCATCAACCTGCTCGTCGGCGGGAAGGTGGTGCGCACCGCCGCCGGGCCGAACAGGAACCCCGGCGGCAGCGAAGCACTCAAGTGGCACTCCTGGGACGTCGGGGCGTTTGCCGGCAGGGAGGCGGTCATCCAGATCGTCGACCGGCATACGGGCGGCTGGGGCCACATCAACATCGACCAGATCACCCTCAGCGACCGCGCGACAGGCACGAGCGGCGGGGGGAGGCAGCGGATCTGGGCGGCCCTCCAGCAGCGGTTCCCCGATGCAAGGAGCCGCCTGGAGATCGAGCTGACGAGGGCGGCCAACGATGTGTTCTGGAGCACCTTCCTGAACGGCGGAGGTAGGGCAAAGGCGGAGCGGGCGCTCGCCGACCACTACGTCCGCCAGCTCGCCGCGCTGGCCGGCAGGTCGGCGCGGGACGTGCTCGAGCTCATTGGCGCCGCCGCAGGCGAGCGGGGCTACGCCCGCGCCGTCCGCGCTGCCCTCTTCACCGCCGTGCGCTACCGCGAGGCCCTGGCGCGGCTCAGCGCGTTCCGATCCGTGCACAGCCCCATGCCGGGCATCGAGGCGGGTGCACGCGATTCCCGCGGCCGCATCGTCACGCGGATGGAGGCGCTCCTCGAGCACTACCCGGAGTCCGCCGCGGGCCGGCGCCACAGGATGCGGGTGGAGGCTCTGGGCCGCGAGATCGGGCCGCTGCTGAGGGCATTGGTGACCACGGGCGAGCCGCAGGTGGCGCCGGTGCTGGACCTGGATCGCAGGCTGGAATCGATGTGGGCCGACGCCATCCGCAGCCTGCCGCCCATCGCCTTCCTCCAGCGGCCCTCCTACCACTACGATGCGCTCCAGTTCACCCACAACGGCGCGTCGCCCGCCCACATCCGTGTGCTCGACCCCGCCGAGCGGAAGCTGCGCACGCTCTTCCACTCCCCGCAGGTGCATGCCCACGACATGACTCTGTCGTGGGATGCCAAGCGGGTGCTGATCGGGGGCGGGGGCAACGTGGCCGAGGTCGGCGTCGATGGGAAAGGCTACCGCGTGATCACACGCGGCCAGTCGCCCACGGAGATGCCCGACGGCCGCATCGTGTTCTTCGACGACGCCGAGGGCATCTCGCCCTGCAAGAGCACCGGCCCGCGACGGCTGCTCTTCGCCGTCGACTCGGACGGGAGCCACCGCAAGGTGGTCTCGGCCAATCTCACCATCGACACGACGCCGCAGATCATGAACGACGGCCGCGTGATCTTCTGCCGATGGGACTACGGGGTGAACAAGAACGTCTTCAACCGCCACGGCATCTGGGTGCAGAACCCCGACGGCACGGCGCTCGACCTGTTTTTCGGCAACACGATTATCGACCCGTTTGCGTTCTACCGTCCCCGCCAGGTGCCCGGCCGGCCCGAGGTGGTTTGCACCTTCGGCACCCATCACAGGCACAACGCAGGCCTCGTGGGGCTCATCTGGCAGGGCGCTGGCCGGGAGGGCGGCGACGGCGTGGGCTTCGAGCGCATCACCCACGACACCGCGTCGGTCGGCGACGCGTGTCCCCACTGGGCCTACCAGGACCCCTACCCGCTCAACGAGCAGCTCTTCCTCGTGTCCTACGGCGGCACGCGCGACCGCAACGTGGCGATCTACCTGCTCGATCGGTTTGGGAACAAGAAGTGCGTGTTCGAGCCGGCGGGCAGCTTCGGCGCATTCTGCCCACAGCCCTTCCTGCCCCGCACGCGCCCGCCGCGAATCCCGAGCCGAACGAACAACCCCGACTGGCAGCCCGTGGACCTGCGCGAGCAACTGCTCACCGACCCCGACTGGTCGCACAAGGCCGTGATGGTACTCCAGGACGTCTACCAGGGCATCGAGCCCGAGGTGGCGCGTGGCCGGGTGAAGCATCTGGCCGTGATGGAGCAGGTGGTGCACACCACGCCGCGCGGCGGGGCCATCGGCGTGGGCGCCATCTTCTACGTGAACCGCCTCGTGGGGCTGGTGCCCGTGGAGGCCGACGGCTCGGCGCACTTCGAGGTGCCCGCGCTGCGAAGCCTCTACTACCACGTGCTCGACAAGAACGGCAAGATGCTCATGACGATGGGCTCCGACCTCCACGCCATGCCCGGCGAGAGCCGCGGCTGCGTGGGCTGTCACGAGCACCGCAAGAACATCGCGGCCCCGCCTCGCGCAGGCGGCGCGCCCATCGCCGTGCGCAAGCCCCCCGTGCGGCCCAGAATGCCCGACTGGGGAACCCGCGGCATCATCCAATACGAGGCCGTCGTCCAGCCCGTGCTCGACAAGTACTGCGCGAGATGCCACAGCGGCCCGAAGCCCAAGGGCCGCCTCGATCTCACGGGCAGCCGAACCACCGTCTACAGCATGTCCTACATGGAGCTGGTGGACAAGGGGCTGGTGCACTTCGTGCCCGGCACCGGCCACACCCACGCCCAGCCGAGCAACGACTACGACGAGCAGGCGCCGCTGAGCCGCGGCACGCTCCTGAGCCGACTCGTCCCCTACATCGAGGATTCCGAGCACTGCGAGGCCGACATCCCCTGGGCCGACCGCTTCCGCATCTACGCCTGGATCGACGCCAACGTCCCCTTCTACAGCCACTACCGCCAGATGTCGCCCACCGTGCTCGAGGACTCGGCCCGCAAGCAGCTCCAGGACGTCTACAGGCGCCGCTGCGGCCGGTGCCACAACCAGCGCCCGCGCAGCGACGCGATCACCTGGCTCAGCCGGCAGAGCATCTGGGTCCACGCGGGGCCGTCGCCCGGACAGTGGGGGATCGCGGAAAGCGGCATGCGGGTCCGCCACCTCAATCTCACCCATCCCGAGCACAGCCAGGCACTCCAGGCCCCCCTGGCCGAGGGCGCCGGCGGCCTGGGCCTGTGCCTCGACAAGGGCGGCACGGCCGTCTTCGCGTCGAAGGACGACCCCGACTACAGGCGAATCCTCGATGCACTGACAACCGGCGTGGTCGTCCGCAAGCAGCCCGGCGTGAGGGAAATCCTGGCGGAGAGACACGCCCAGACCCCGTGATGCACGTGCGGGGCCGCCCACCGCGCTGCGCGGCTTCGGGAGCGGACGATCGTGCAAGAAGGAGGACGGCCCTCTGCCCGCGATCGCACCTCGCGCGTCCCCCGAGCCTTGGGCGCCCTGGCCATGGTGTCCACGATCGGCCCCGCTGCGGGGCAGCACTCGCCGGCCTTCGAGCACCGGGCGGCCGAGCTCGGCCTCAAGCCGGGCAGGCCCAGGGCATGCCGGGCCGATGTGGTTCACAGGAAGCCGTGAGGATGCATTTGCGCAAAGGACGCGGCGAGATGAAGAGCCGGAACACAGAGCACAGGCGCCCCGTCTACAGAGCGTTCGCGCTGGCCCTGGCCGCAGCGGCGACTGCGGGTGCCGCGAGCGAGGATGAGCAGACCATGCTGGACCAGTACAACATCGTCTGGGCGTCCCAGAGCCGCAACTCCGGCGAATCGATGCCCTGCGGCGGCGGGGACATCGGGCTGAACGTGTGGGTCGAGGATGGCGACCTGCGCTTCTACGTCGGCCAGGCGGGCTGCCGCGACGAGAACGGGGCGCTGCTCAAGCACGGGCGCGTGCGCGTGTCCCTATCCCCCAATCCCTTCGGCAAGGGCAGCACATTCCGCCAGGAACTCAAGCTGCGACAGGGGTTCGTCGAGGTGCGGGGGTGCACCGACGAGGCAGGTGAGGCAACGGTCCGGGTCTGGGCCGAGGTCCATCGTCCGGTCGTGCACGTGGACATCGAGGCGGCCGAGCCGCTGACCGCGGCGGCTACGTTCGAGACCTGGCGCGTCCGCGACACCTTCCTCGACCAGGGCCGCAACAAGCACCAGCAGGCCGGCATGGCCATGATGAACCGCGAAGGCTTCCCGGGCAAGGTGTGGCTATACCAGGACACCATCGAGCCCGGTCCGCGTAGCGTCACGTGGTTCCATCGGATGCGCAACGACAAAGGCGTGTTCGAGTACAGCGTCCGCCAGCAGGGGCTGGAGTCGGTTCGCGGCCAGCTCTACGACCCACTCACCAACCTGACCTTCGGCGGAATGATGGCCGGCACGGGCCTTGTGGTCGATGGCACGGTCGAGGGCGAGTATGCCAGGACCCCCTTCAGGGGCTGGCGCTACAAGAGCCAAGCTCCCACGCGCCACCACCGCATCAGGATCTTCTGCCACATCGGACAGACACCCGCCATCGAGGAGTGGAAGCGGGGTCTGGAGAAACTGGCCGCTGCCACGACCCCCACCGACGACGAAGCCCGGGAGAAGACGCTCGCGTGGTGGGACGCCTTCTGGCAGCGCAGCTACATCGCCATCAACCCCGACAAGCCCGACCCCAAGGACAAGGCGTGGCAGGTCGGGCGCAACTACAACCTGTTCCGCTACCAGCTCGCCTGCAACCTCTCGGGGCGTGAGCCGACGCTGTTCAACGGCGGGCTGTTCACCTGCGACCCGATGCACACGCCAGGCGGCGGCAGCGGCGAGGGCTGGACGCCCGACTGGCGGCGATGGGGCGCGGGCCTCACCGCCCAGAACCAGCGCCTCGTCTACTGGCCCATGCTCCGTAGCGGCGACTTCGACGCGATCGTGCCCGGCCTCGACTTCTATCGCCTGGGCCTCGCCAGCTCGAAGGCACGGGTGAAGGCCTACTGGGGACACGAGGGCTGCTGCTGCGCCGAGCAGATCAGTGTGCTGGCCCTGCCGGGCTGCGCGATGTGGGGGTTCGTCGAGGGCGGCCGGCGCGGCAGGCCCAAGGACATCGAGCACGGCGTCCAGGTGAACGGCGCCACCCACTACCTCTACCAGGCCCAGCTCGAGTTCGCCTGGATGATGCTCCAGTGGCATCGCTACAGCGGGCGGGACATCGCGCCCTATCTGCCTTTCATCGACGCGGCCGCCCGCTTCTACGACCAGCACTACCGCATGCGCAAGAAGAAGCGGGACGGCAAGGAACTGGACGAGCACGGCCACATCGTCATCTCACCGTCCAAGGCGTGCGAGGCATACGGCGGGGCAGTGAATCCCGCCGACGCCGTGGCCGGCCTCCACGCCGTGCTCACCGGCCTGCTGGAGCTGCCGGACGAGCTCGTCCCACCCGACCGCAAGACCGACTACAAGGCCATGCTCGGCCGCGTGCCGCCCATCCCCGTCGCCGAGTCCGCGGGACACAGGGTGCTGGCCCCCGCGGCGAACCTCGGGACCCGCCGCTGTGGCGAGATCCCCGAGCTATACCCCGTGTTCCCCTACGACCGCTACGGCCAGGGCCGCGACGACTTCGAGATGGCCATCGAGACCTGGAAGCGCACGCGCGGCAGCAAGGGCCACATCAGTTGGCACCAGGGCAACATCTTCACCGCGCGCCTCGCCCTTGCCGACGAGGCGAAGAGCTACGCCATCAAGAAACTCAGCGACTCCGGCCGCCGCTTCCCCACCTTCTGGGGCCCGGGCCACGACTGGGTGCCCGACCACAATTGGGGCGGCAGCGGCATGATCGGCCTCCAGGAAATGCTCGTCCAATCCCACAGACGCACGATCTGGCTCCTGCCCGCATGGCCGAAGGGCTGGGACGTGGATTTCAAGCTCCACGCTCCCTATCAGACCGTCGTGTCCGGCCGCGTCCGGAACGGGGAGCTCGTCACGGTGGAGGTCACTCCCCAATCGCGCCGCAAGGACGTTGCTGTAGACGAGCCGAAGTGGAGGCGGAGGACCCGCTCCCAACGCTCTGGTGTCAGGTGAGCCCATGACCCGGACGTCGTGCGCAGCCACGGCGCCAGCGCCAACCCAGGAATCCACCGTCCCGGGCGACCAGCCGCAGGGTCGTCCTTGAGGCGCCAGGCGGTCTGCGCTACGATCCGCCGCGCCGCCGTGCATTCCTCTCGGAGCCACACGGAAGTGTCCGGGAAACTGACGGCATACCCACAGAAGGAACGCCATCTATGGTGACGAGGGGAACCAGGCTCTCGACCGTGCTGGCCGCGCTGGCCGGCGCGCTCGCCCTGTGTGGCTGCGCGCGGCTGGGGCAGGCGGCGGAGCACTCGCTGAAGGTCTTCATCCTGGCCGGCCAGTCGAACATGGAGGGCGTCGGTCAGGTGGAGGGGGACAAGAAGGGCTTCCTGCGACACCTCGTGACCGACCCGAAGACGGCCAAACGCTATGCCCATCTGGTGGACGAGGCCGGCAAGTGGGCCGTGCGCGACGACGTGTGGATCTGGTGCCTCCCCCACAAAGGCCAGGAGCGCAAGGGGAAGCTCACGGTCGGCTACGGGGCAAGCAGCCGCACGATCGGCCCCGAGCTCGGCTTCGGCCACATCGTGGGCGACCGCCTCGACGACCCCGTGCTGCTCATCAAGATCGCCTGGGGCGGGCGCAGCCTGGCCAAGGACTTCCGGCCCCCCAGCTCCGGCGGCGAGGTCGGACAGGCCTACACCGACCTGGTCAAGCACACCCGCGACGTGCTGGCCAATCTGAAGACGCTCTTCCCCGACCTCGCCGGCACCGGCTACCAGATCGCCGGCTTCGGCTGGCATCAGGGCTGGAACGACGGCTGTAGCTGGCCGCCCACGAAGGAGTACGAGGCGAACCTCGCCAACTTCATCCGCGACATCCGCAAGGAGCTTGGCGTGGAGGCCCTGCCGTTCGTGATCGCCAACAGCGGCTTCGCCGGCTGGCAGCAGAAAGTGGACCGCCGCCTGGCCATCATGAAGGCCCAGGCCGCCGTCCCCGAGCGCAAGGAGTTCAAGGGCAACGTCGTGTGCGTGGAGACCCGCGACTTCTTCCGCGGCTACCCCTCGCGCCACAACTACCACTGGAACAACAACGGCGAGACCTACTACCTTGTGGGCGAGGCCATGGGCAAGGCCATGGTGAAGCTGCTCGGGCGGTGACCGGAGCCCCGCTGGCCGGCCCACGGAGGAATCGAGATGACCCAACCTGCCGTGTCCGTCCTGGTCTCTCTGTGCGCGGTCGCGACGGCGGGGGGAGCCGCCAGGCCGCCCGTCGTCGCGGACAAGACGCTGGTCGCCTGGGTGAGCCCGGCCAATCTCACCCAGCGCGGCGGCAGCGTGCTCACCCTCGAGCGGCCCGGCGGCGTGTTCGATGCCATCGTGTTCGGCGAGATGGCACCGGGCAAGTGGATGCCAGGCAGCAACGGGTTCAGCCGAACCGAGAAGAAGCAGGATGCCTTCCCCGCCGAGACGGCGAATGCGAAGACGCTCGTCCAGATCGCCATCGTCTACAAGGGCAGGCAGATCACCATCTACCGCAACGGGAAGCCTTACGCCGACTACACGGCACGAGGGGCGGCACGGTTCGGCGCCGGCAGCTTCGTCGTCATGGGCCTGCGCCACCTCGACGCGATGCCCGCCAACCGGTTCTTCACCGGCAGCATCGACGACGCCCGGGTCTACAACGTGGCCCTCGATGCGAAGACCATCGCGTCGCTCAAACCCAACGAGCCGTCCGAGCCCAAACCGCTCGCGTGGTGGACGTTCGAGGACGGCACGGCGTCGGACAGGATGAAGGCGTTCCCCACGAGCACCCTCGTGGGCGACGCCAGGATCGTGGATGGCACGCTCCACCTCGGAGGGAAGGAGGCCTACCTGATGGCAACGAAGTCGAGGCCCGATACAGGATCGCCGGGCGGC
>Ga0272442_10002121_pt1 | contig 29159 bp, 20 predicted proteins | sample SSMForm2O_FD_200262 | JGI IMG/M metagenome (GOLD analysis project Ga0272442, IMG submission 200262) | Marine sediment archaeal communities from Little Sippewissett salt marsh, Falmouth, MA, United States - SSM-Form-2O | ecosystem: Environmental > Aquatic > Marine > Wetlands > Sediment ...
AAGCGAAGACCGAGCAGGCTGTGATCAGAATGAATAATCCCGAGAGTCCCGAGATTTTTAACATCCAGCAAAAGATCGACTCATTGACGGCGAGGATTAAGCCAATGCCCGAATCCAAGGATGCTTACCTATGGGCGGCCATTATCGCTGTTTTTACTTCCATCTTGCTGTATATCGGTCGATATCGACTCATTCAAATCGTCGCTACGGTACTGGTGTCAATCTTCACGCTCGTAACAATCATCACGCTGGTCATGCTCCAAACCAGAGACGAATGGGCGGTTCGAGGTCACGAGCTGGTCAGTGGACTAAGCTTTCGCCTGCCGCCTTCCAGCCAGACGCTTGTCGGCAACCCGGTGACGACCGCCCTGGCGGCGTTCGGGATCATCGGCGTCGGGGCCGCCGAACTCATTATGTATCCCTATTGGTGCCTGGAAAAGGGGTATGCAAAATTCACGGGAACGCGAGATGGCTCGATCCAATGGACCCAACGGGCTCGGGGTTGGCTGCGTGTCATGCGGATCGATGCATGGCTGTCCATGGTGGTTTACACGTTCGCCACGATGGCGTTCTACCTGCTCGGTGCGGCGGTTCTTTGGCGCGCCTCGCTCAATCCCGCAAAAGGAGACATGATCCGCACACTGGCCGAAATGTACGTGCCGGTCTTCGGCCCGACGGCGCATGTTGTGTTCCTGGCCGGCGCCGTCGCAGTGTTGTATTCTACGTTCTTTGTCGCCGCGGCGGGCAATGCCCGCATGGTCGCCGACGCGATGGGCCTGTTCGGTCTCCATGATGGCTCGGAAACGACCAGAGCCACGTGGACGCGGAATATCTGCGTGGTTTGGCCTCTTCTGGCGGCTGTTCTATACATACTCGTGCGCAGGCCGACGGCCATGGTGTTGGCTTGCGGCACGGCGCAGTCCGTCATGTTGCCAATGCTGGGAGCCGCGGCGCTCTACTTTCGTTATAAGCGCAGTGACGAGAAGCTCCGATCCGGACGCCTGTGGGATGTGATGTTATGGCTCTCGCTCATTGGTTTTGCCATTATCGGCGGCTGGGCATTAATCAATGTGTTTTAGAATGGCAAATTGAAACAGTCACAATCTGAACGGAAAGGATTCATATTATGGAATTAAGCGGTAAAATTGTTCTTGTTGCAGGTGGAGGCGGAGGTATCGGTCTGGGTATCGCTAAGGGTTTGGCCGCTGAAGGATGCAAGGTGGCTCTAACAGACATCAGCGAGAAAGCCCTTACCCGCGCAGCCGATGATGCCCGGCCGGATCTTTCCTTTCTCTGGCGAACATGCGATATCACTAATCGCCAGCAGGTTTTACAACTATTTCAATGGCTTGATGAGGAACTCGGGGCCATCGACATTCTCGTCAATAGCGCGGGGATCAATGTCGCGAATCGAATGATGTCCAATATCGATCCCGCAGATTTCGACCGCATGATGGAGGTCAATACGACCGGAACATTCAACTGCATTCATGCCGCACTTCCAATGATGCGTCAGAGAGGTTCGGGCCTGATCGTCAACATTGTTTCGCTGGCGGGCAAGCGCGCGATGCTTCTGGCGGGAATGCCGTACTGCGTATCCAAGTTTGCGACCGCCGCCCTCGGGACGTTCGTCAATCTCGAGGAGTGTCAAAATGGCATCAAGGTGACAAACATCTATCCCGGCGAGACCAACACACCGATTGTGGATAAGCGTCCCACACCACCGCCGCCGGAACAGCGCGCGAAAATGCTCCAGCCGGAGGACATTGCCGCCTGTGTGGTCACGATTGCAAAACTGCCGGAGAGGGCCATCGTTCCGGAGCTTGTCATTACCCCTCCCCATATGATGATTCCCTAAAGCATCCCGGAGAATTAACGAGTGTATTGAGAGGACCATATTATGACTCGTAATCGGATTTATCTCTGCGTCGTACTCATGACCTTCTGTCTTACTTCAGATCAAGTCATGGGCCGCACCGGTTTGGAGGTATCGCAGAAAACCTTCGGCCAAATGCCCGATGGACGAACAGTGACGCTTTATGAACTCACGAATAGAAACGGCTTATACGCAAGTGTCATTGATTATGGCGCCATTTTAGTCTCATTAAACGTTCCGGATCGGAATGGAAAATTCGCTGACATTGCACTGGGATTCGATAATCTGGACGCCTATTTGAAGAGAAATCCGCTTTTCGGAGCCACTGTCGGGCGCTATGCGAATCGAATCGCCCATGCGAGTTTCACTCTTGATGGTACTGAATATAAGCTAACCGCCAATGCCGGACAAAACCACATCCACGGCGGTCGAAGCAAGCGATTTGATAAGGTGATATGGAAAGGCCAAACGTTCCGAAACAACGAGGAAGTGGGCGTGCGATTGACGTATCTCAGCAAAGACGGCGACGAGGGTTTTCCCGGCAATCTCGATTGTAAGGTGACCTACACCTTGATGAATAATAATGAGCTGAAAATCGGCTATGAGGCGACAACGGACAAACCTACGATTGTCAACCTCACAAACCATAGCTATTTTAACCTTGCGGGAGCCGGTGATGGTGACGTTCTTAATCATGAGATGATGATCAATGCCGATTTTTATACGCCGTCGGACAAAGCATTGATTCCAACCGGAGAGATTCATTTTGTCAAAGATACGCCACTGGACTTTACCGAACCAAAAACGATCGGAGCGAGAATCAATGAGCTAAAGAAAACACGAGGATACGATCATAACTATGTGCTGAAGAATTCGAGCGGATCGCTTGTTCCGGCCGCCCGGGTCTACGAGCCTGCGAGTGGTCGCGTTATGGAAGTCCGCACAACCGAGCCCGGTATGCAATTCTACACGGCAAACGGCATGAGAGGTATCCAGGGCAAAGACGGGAAAACCTACAACCAGCATTATGGTTTCTGTCTTGAAACACAACAGTTCCCTGATTCGCCGAACAAGCCGCATTTTCCATCAGTCGTATTGCGGCCCGGCCAAAAATTCAGTAGCATGACGGTGTTCATATTCTCAACACGTTAGGGATAGACGGATGAGCAAACTGGCGCGCATAAATTTCTTCAGGAACTCGGCGATTTCTTCAAAAGTCCTTGGGGCAAATAATGACATTCGCATTGCGATTGTCGGCCTTCGCAAAAAGGGTATTGAACACATTGATATATTCCGCCGAGTGTCGGGTGTTCGCATCGTCGCCCTTTGCGATGTAGATACGACGTTTATCGATCTTGAAGCCGCAAAATTTAAGGCTCGCAACCAAAAAGTCACCACGTACGTGGATTATCGCAAGCTGCTCGATGACAGGGACATCGACGCCGTGGTCATTGTCACCCCGGACCACTGGCATGCACTCATGACCGTGTGGGCCTGTCAGGCCGGTAAGGATGTGTATATCGAAAAGCCGCTGTCTCATAATATCTGGGAAGGCCGCAAGATGGTGGAGGCGGCCCGGAAGTACGAACGCATCGTGCAAACCGGTTCGCAGGACCGCTCCGACGTCGGACTGATCCCGTTAGAGGAGTATCTCCGACAGGGTAACCTGGGTGAGATCAAACTGGTTCGTGCAATCAGTTACAACCTTCGCGAGAGTATTGGCCGAGTCAACGGACCCCAACCTATCCCTGAGTCCGTGGATTATGATCTCTTCCAGGGCCCGGCTCCGTTGGTGCCCCTCAGACGACAAAATCTGCATTATGATTGGCACTGGTTCTGGGATACCGGTACCGGGGAAGTGGGCAACCTCGGCGCTCACAATGTCGATGAAAGTCGATGGATGATCGGCCAGCAGAAAGTGGCCTCCAGTGCCATCAGTATCGGCGGACGGGTGGGTATGGACGACGATGGGCAAACGCCGAATACCCAAATCACATTCTTCGACTACGAACCGGTCCCAATCATCTACGAAGTACGCGGCTTACGACGGCGCAAAAACTTGCGGGCCAGAGCCCATTTTATGGGAACCAACTTTGGAATGATAATCTACTGTGAGGGGGGTTATTTTGCCGGCGGCCGGGGCGGCGGCTGGGTATATGACAACACCGGCAAAAAAAACAAGCAGTTTCCCGGCGACGGCGGCTACGACCATCAAGCCAATTTCATTCGGGCCATGCGAAGCCGGAAAGTCAGCGATCTTAGAGCGGACGTTCTTGAGGGTCACATCTCCGGCACCCTATGCCATATGGCCAACATCTCGTACCGGCTGGGCCGAAAAGAAAGCGTCGAAAAGATCAGGCAGATCATCGCGACAAACGACATATTGGCCGAAGCATTTGAGCGTTGTCTCAAGCATTTGAAAGCCAACGATGTGGACCTTGGGAGCGATCCTCTGACCATCGGACCCACCCTGACGTTCGACCGGGATCGTGAAGAATTCACGGGCGAGTTCGGTAACATGGCAAATATGTACCTTCGCCGAAACTACCGCGAGCCGTTTATTGTGCCGGAAAAGGTATGACATTGAATGAGTATCTCAAAAAAAGAGGATCACAAAAGATGAATCGTCGCACATTCCTTCAGTCCGTCTCGAGTGTATTAACATTCGCCGCTCTCGAAAATTTGTCACAAGGTTATGGTTCAGCAGAAACCGAAAAGAAACGGCTCGGTATCGCGAAGTTTTCCTACAACATTCGACTGAGAGCAGAACGGACCGGCAAAATGAATGGCCGGCTTGCGGATCCGCTGAATTTTCTGAAGCATTGTCAAAAGATTGGCGCCGGCGGCGTCCAGATGGATATTGGCATCCGTGACAAAGCCTATATCCGCAAGCTCCGTCGACAGGCCGATAGCTACGGCATGTTTATCGAAGGCTCGGCGGGCTTACCACGCGATTCATCTCAGGTCGAAAACTTCGAGGCCATTGTGCATACGACCAAAGAAGCCGGAGCGAAGGTTATCCGCGTCGCCATCGGCGGGAGGCGCTACGAGCAGTTTGACAAATACGAAGAATTCAAAGCGTTCGCCGAGCGAACGTGGACGTCGCTGCAATTAGCGGAGCCTGTTGTCGCCCGACACCGTATGCGCCTTGCGATCGAAAACCACAAGGACTTTCGGATCGATCAAATGCTCGGCATGCTCAAGCGCATTGACAGCGAGTATATCGGTGTATGCGTCGACACGGGCAACAGCTTCGCCCTTCTGGAAGATCCGATGGAGGTTATCGAGGCATACGCTCCCTATGGTTATTCGGCCCATCTTAAAGATATGGCCGTGGCGGAATACAAAGATGGCTTCCTGCTTGCGGATGTCCCATTGGGACAAGGTCTGCTGGACTTACCTCGAATGGTGAACATACTTAAAAAAGCAAGGCCCGATATCCAGTTCAGCCTGGAGATGGCGACGCGTGATGAGTTAAAAGTCCCTTGCCTGACGGAAAAATATTGGGCGACGTTCGAGGGCGTACCGGGTGTTGATTTGGCGCGGATCCTTCAATACGTTCGAGCAAACGCTACACCGGGACGTTTGCCAAAGGTTAATCACCTGCCCCTGAACGAACTGATCAAGCTCGAAGAGGACAATATCAAAGAAAGTTTCGCCTATGCGAAGAATCGCCTGAATTTGTAAAACATATCCAATAATACAATCTGGAGCTCTATCATGCTGAATCCGATCTTGATCTTGATTATTGGCGTTGTCCTGCTCATCGTGATGATGCTCGTATTGCGGTTGAATGCGTTCGTTGCACTAATTACTTCCGCGATGGTCGTTAGTTTGCTGGCGCCTGGGGAATTTGCCGACAAGATTACGCGTGTAGGTCAGGCATTCGGTGGGGTCGCCGGAGGTATAGGCATTGTCATCGCCATGGCGGCGATCATCGGCAAGTGCATGATGGACAGCGGTGCAGCCGACCGGATTGTGCGATCCTTTCTGAAGGTATTGGGTGAGAAGCGGACGCCCACAGCATTGATGTTGAGCGGGTTCGTGCTCTCAGTCCCTGTTTTCTTCGATATGGTTTTCTACCTGTTGGTTCCCCTGGCCCGCTCTTTATGGTCTCGCACGCGAAAAAACTACGTGCTGTACCTCTTAGCGATTGTCGCCGGCGCGGCCATCACTCACACACTTGTTCCACCGACACCGGGCCCGTTGTTCATGGCAAATGAGCTTAAAGTGGACGTCGGCTTGATGATGATACTCGGCATACTCATCGGCTTGCCAACGGCCGCAGTCGGCGTTGTGGTGTGCAAGATAATCAACAGGCGAATGGATATCCCCATGCGTCCGTATGCCGGACAGACTGAGCCGGAACCGCTTGATGATGATCAACTTCCCTCGTTTTGGATTTCATTCGCCCCCATCGCTTTGCCGGTGGTTCTGATTTCTTTGAATACAATCACTAAAGCTTTAGGCGTGGGTGGACTAACAGCTCAAATCGCGGCTGTTGTGGGCCATCGCGACCTGGCACTGTTGCTCGCAGCGGCCGTTGCTATGTTCGTTTTGGTCCGCCAGCGCAAGCTGTCTTTTAAGGAATTAGCTTCACGAAGCGAAACGGCTCTCATGAGCGGAGGCATGATAATTCTGATTACGGCTGCCGGCGGTTCCTTTGGCAAGATGCTCCACGAGGCCGGCATTAAGAATCTACTCCAGGAGTGGCTTGGCGTTCAAGGCGGATTTGTGATACTGCTGATGGCTTTTGCCGTGGCGGTTATGATGAAATTCGCCCAGGGTTCCGGGACCGTCTCGATGATCACCACCGTCACTATCTTCGCCGCTATGGAAGTCACTCAGGAGATGCTTGGCTGCAATCTTGTTTATCTGGCGATGGCGATAGGGAGTGGATCTTTGGTTGGCGACTGGATGAACAACAGCGGCTTCTGGATCTTCGCGCGGATGGGTGGCTTGACCGAAATCGAAACACTCAAATCGTGGACGATTCTCACCGCTGCGCTCGGAATAATCGGGCTCGGATTCACGCTTCTATTGGCCACTGTCATGCCGATGAATGCATGACAATCTATCCCATCCACGGCCGCGGTCGCTTTGTGTTATCAAGATCGGCAAGGATCTTGCGAGCAATCATAGCGTTCTCGTGGATCTGAAAATCAAACATGCCAACGTTAATAAAATCAGCGCCGTTCTCGAAGGCGAATTGAAATCCCTCACGAGGATGGATAGCGCCGGCGGCGAGAACCTTGAAGGCGATCCAGGGCTTCTTGACGGTTTTCATAAACTCGATGGTCTCTTCCGGCTTCAAGCACCACATATTGTCACAAGACGCGCTACTGCCGACATACCGTTGGTCTTTCGGAGTCGCGGACCAATAGTTGTCATGGTGCAGCGTTTTCATATAGAAGTCCAGGTCGATGCCGGCTTTCTGCAGCGCCATCGGAACCTTGATATCATGACAGGCGCAGCCGGCGATCAAGCCGTTACTCTTGATAAATTCGATGGCCTTGGCCAGCAGGTCCACTCGGTTATGTCCGACCCAATTGTCGCCTATTCCCCCATGAATAAAGGCGCCCACGGCACCGTTATCAATCGCGGTCTGAATCGATCCGGTCAGGTCATACGTCTTGGGGTAAGTCTGCGCAATCCATTGAATCTTACCGCCCCATTCGTCGTGATAACGTCGGTAGACTCGGAGGGTCGGATCTTCGCCCTCCGCATAAGGGCTATTGACTGGGCCGATCATTGTATTAATGCCGACCTCCTCACACAATTGCCAGGTCTCCATAATCTTACGGTCGGTAAAGTAGTGCCTCATGAGTGAGCGGACGTAGAGCAAATCGCGGTCATGCGCGGAACCGATAATGAGATTGCCGCCGCAGATGAGCCGGCTTATCCGAACGTCACCGATTGTACCCGTCGGCAGGTTCATCGTTGCTCGTCCTTTCGATTCTGCTACTTCGATTTACTTCCTCACCTGGACTTTCGCCAGCTTTTCATAGAACTGAATAATTCCACCGTGATCGTCCACACCCTTGCCGTCGATTTTCAGCGCTTGCATAACTTCCATGACCGCGGCCGATAGCGGAACGGAAACGCCAATCTCATGGGCCGTATCGAGCGCGTTGGCCAGGTCCTTGATGTGCAGCTCGATCCGAAATCCCGGCTTGAAGTTGCCTTTGAGAACCAACGGCATCTTGGCATCGAGAACCGTGCTGCCGGCCAGACCCCCGCGAATCGCCTGGAAAACCTTCTCCGGATCGACGCCCGCTTTGGCCGCTAAGACCATCGCCTCCGACATCGCGGCAATGTTCAGCGCGACAATGATCTGATTCGCTAATTTAGTCATATTGCCGCTGCCGATCTCGCCCACTCGTGTGACTGAGGCGCCCATAATACCAAGGAGGTCTTTAACCTCATCAAACGTTTCCTGCGGTCCCCCTACCATAATGGCGAGTGTGCCTTCGATGGCTTTAGGCTCACCACCGCTTACCGGGGCATCCAACATAACGACGCCCTTTTCTTTAGCCTCGCTGGCAACTTCCTGGCTTGCCAATGGGGCGATAGAACTCATATCTATCAGGATTGTTCCGGCTTTAGCGCCTTCCAGAACGCCATTGGTCCCCAGTACGGCATCTTTAACCTCCGGAGAATTGGGCAACATCGTGATGACGATCTCGCTCTTTTCGGCAACTTCTTTACTTGAGCTACCTGCCATTGCGCCGGCCTCGACAACTTCTTCGATCTTTTCAGGTACAATATCGTAGACTGTGAGTGAATAACCTTCCTTGAGTAGATTTTTGGCCATGGGCTTACCCATGATACCTAATCCAATAAAACCAATCTTCTTCATCGTCAAACCTTTCCCTATTTAAAATTTTCCAAGAGTTTCCAACCGCCTTCATAGAACTGTGCAAGCGTTTTCTGCGTCACACCATACGTAATAAATTCCTCCGGTTTCATTCCATCCGGTTCGTAGGCCCGAACAAACTCAGGCAACGTTGAGAGCCGCTCAATCACATCATCCGCAATGTCCGTATCAATCCGTTCCTCATGAGGCAATTTCTCGGATAGAAGCATCTCCTGATAAGGGGGAGCGATCGACATAATAATTTCAGCGCCCGTCAATTCCGTCATATGATACGTTCCCCTCAGGGCGGCGACAATCATGATCGCCTCGTAGCCGCGCTGCTTGTAGATCGAATAGGCCCTTTTAGAAACAGCCAGACCCGCCTGGCGAATATCGGATTCGCTAATATCAGCCTTAAAGTCGTGCGCCACATCTCTCAGATAATCATCCAGGCGCCCGATCATGATGACGGCAAAGCATTTGCCCGGCTCGACATTGTTCTGCCGGGCTCGCTGTCTCCCCTGGCGATATCTCTCAGCAATGGCGATGACTTGCGGCACCGTGTAGCTTATGGTCAGTGTGCACGTGATACCCTCAGCGATGCAATCTTCCAAGACGTCGAGTCCGGCGGCCGTAGCGGGTAGCTTGACCGCAATATTTGGCGCCCAGCGGCTGAATCGCCGCGCCATGGCAAACATGATGTCTCGATCACCCGCGCGGGCGGGATTGACCTGAGCGCAAACATAGCCCATTCGTCTTTTGCTTGCTTCATGCTCCCCCCGGAGTTGCTGAGCGGCATGGGTGATCGCGATACTCATAAGTCTCTCGGCTTTTGTTTCGGGTGCCAGGTTCTCCGATAATACAGCATCGATCTCCTGCGCCCATGCCTTTCTATTCATGGATAACGCAAGGTTCGAAAGAAACGGATTCGTCGTTGCCCCAATGGCGCCTCTTTGAATACCGAGTTCGAGTTCGCCTGGTTCCGCCGAATCATGCCACCATACCGTTTTGGTCTTTTCGATTGTCCACGACAAGTATCCGGTCTGCGTCATAACCAACTCCAACGATTTTTTCATAAAGAATATCGTGTTCACCGTCACAGGGCAAGATATTCTTCCCGGTTAATCGAGATAGAATAACGAACGCGGCGCTCAATAAGCTGACTATTTAAAGTCGCCGTTTTTGTCATTGCACCTTCTAACGAAGTTCAATACCATAGTGGAGGTTTTTTCTGTTCGACCATCATATGTTCTGGTTTTGAAAAGTGCGATCTGGTTATGGTAATATGCTCTACCGACAGAATTGACGTGAGAACAGAATAAACACAACATTGAGAACATTCAAGGAGATTAAAACTATGAAAAAGTTACTGAAAGCCGTATTCGTCGGTTTATGTCTCAGTCTGTCATGGAACGCTACTTTGGGGGAGGCAAAGGATTTTCCCTTTATGGGCGACTGGCAAGGGAGGTGGAACCCCGGGGACAGGGTCTATCCTCCGCGGATCGCCGCACAAGTTATTCCGTGGAAGGATGGCCGCTACCAGATACGCTTCTTTACGGATCTGCGAAAGAAAGCTCCGGAGTATGTCATGATCGAAGCCACACCCTCAGATGGCATGCTTCGCTTCGAAGATGGCGCCTGGTCCGGGAACATCGAGGGCGATCGGTTCATGGGCAAGGGCACACTCCGGGGTACAAACGGCAGTTTCGAGATGAATCGCGTCTTCTACGAATCACCACGGCTCGGGGCCAAGCCCCCTAGGGGAGCGCTGGTTCTGTTCGACGGCAGTAACTTCGACGAATGGGAAATGATCCAACGGGACGGCAAGACCGGTCTGGTGACCTGGAAGAGAGAAAACGGTGTGATGAAGATTGTGCCCCAGCTCGGTAATCATCAGATAGGCGATTCCATCGGCACAAAGAAGGCCTTTCAGGACTTCCATTTGCATATCGAGTTTCGGTTGCCTTTGCTACCGGACAATACCGACCAGAGGCGAGGCAACAGCGGGATCATTATCGAGGAATTTCAGTTCTTCGAGGTTCAGGTGCTGGATTGCTACGGCCTTCCCGGCTACTACGACGAATGCGGCGCTATCTATCAGATTGCGCCTCCGAAAGTCAACATGTGTCTGATGCCGTTGCAATGGCAGAGCTATGATATCACCTTTTGCGCTCCACGATTTGATCGGAACGATAATTTAGCCGAACCCCCGAGAATCACCGTGGACCACAACGGCGAGTTGATTCATAAGGACCTCGATCTGCCCTACTCGGATAATGCGATTAGGACGCGGCGGGAAAGACCGGAATCGCACAAGGTCGGTCGCATCAAGCTTCAGGACCATGGGTATCCCGTCGAGTACCGCAACATTTGGATTGTCGAGAAGTGAAGGAAGCAATCAATATCGTGATTGCCAAGATTCCTTCCGTACATTTGTCATACAATCATTGAATATAACAGGTCGATAATGAACTCTACATATCGTCAAATCACACGTCGAGGTTTCATTGCAGGGACTCTTGCGCTCGTGGGGAGAAGGGATCTTGCATCAGCCCGTATCATGCAGAGCGGAAATATCCGAGGCGCAAATGAGGCGATTCGCCTGGCCATTGTTGGGCTTCGCAAGAAGGGCAAGGAACATATCAAGGGTTTCAGAGCGGTTCCGGGAGTCCGAATTGTCACTCTATGTGATTGCGATACGGAATTCCTCGACCAGGAAACACAACAATTCACAAAACGAAACGAATCCATCAAAAGGTACACAGATTACCGCAAACTCCTTGAAGATAAGGACATCGACGCGGTTATCATCGTCACTCCCGATCACTGGCATGCGCTCATGACGGTTTGGGCGTGTCAGGCCGGCAAAGACGTTTATGTCGAAAAGCCTGCAGCGCACAGTATCTGGGAAGGGCGAAAAATGGTCGAAGCGGCGCGTAAATACGAGCGTATCGTGCAGGTAGGTTCACAGAATCGCTCCGACGTGGGCTTAAGGAAAGCTATACCTTATATCCGAGACGGCAATCTCGGCAAGATTCTCATGGTACGAGGCTTTCATTTCGGTCGTCGCGCGAGTATCGGCAAAGTGAGCGGCCCCCAGCCCATCCCGCCCACGTGCGACTACGATCTATTTCAAGGACCCGCCCCGCTCATGCCCCTCATGCGCGAGCGGCTCCACTATGACTGGCATTGGTTCTGGGATACGGGAACTGGTGAAATGGGTAATATCGGGGCTCACCAGTTGGATCACGCGCGCTGGGCGATGGGACAGCAAGCCGCCGCACCACGGGTCATCAGTTTCGGGGGAAGGTTCGGATATGACGATGACGGCCAAACACCCAATACTCAGGTTGTTTACTTTGATTATAAGCCGGTTCCGCTCATCTACGAAATCAGAGCATTGACAAGGCGAAAAGGAGATCCCGCCCTGGACACATATCGTGGGCTTCGGGCAAGCCTGCGGGTTGAGTGCGAAGGCGGTTTCTTTGCCGGCGGGCGCGGGGGCGGCTGGGCCTATGACAAAGACGGCAAACGAATCAAACAGTTCAAAGGCGACGGCGGTCGCGACCATCAGGCGAACTTTATCAAGGCCGTGCGCAGCCGGAAGGTCAGCGATCTTCGAGCGGATATCCTACAGGGCCACATTTCCGCAATGCTTTGTCACATGGCCAACATCTCGTACCGGCTGGGCCATAAGCTGTCGCCTAAATCTATAAAAAAGGCCGTCTTGTCTAATGACGTGCTTGGTGAGTCGGTTCATCGACTATTTAGTCATCTCAGGGCCAATGAAATCAACCCTGAAGCGAATCCTATCAGAATCGGACCGATGCTGAACTTCGATATCGAGAAAGAACTATTCACGGGCGAGCACAGCGAGTGGGCCAACATGTTTCTAAAACGCATCTATCGCCCCCCCTTTGTAGTACCTGAATTCGTGTAACGGATGCGGCTGTATCATTTCGAGAGGGGAGTAGCCATCGAAATGTCATTACGTTCAGCCCCTCCTGTAGGGATGACTCAATAGTTCTCGCCGTCGTTCTACATAATAGAGATATGTCTCGTAAGAAACGTCGGGAGGGACAAAATGATCCAGCATCGGAATGAACGCACCTTGTTCCAGCACAGACTGTACTCGAGTTAACTCAGAATCCACTCCCTGGCGTCCGCCGGCAATGGCACGCTTATCCAAACCACCCATTAATGCACAGTTCGGGTATTTTCGTCTTAGGCATACGGGATCGCAGCCGGCCGCGATCTCACAAGGGTGCATCCCATCCATCCCCGCTTCCAGAAAAATCGAGAGCAGATCGTTTGCCTTCCCGTCAGTATCGACCATAATGAGCTTGACGCCCCCTTCGCGCAAATAGGCAACGAGCTCTTTGTATGCCGGCAGCATATACTTGCGCACGAGCTGAGGGGAAATCATCGGCGCTGTCTTATAAGCCATATCTTCCCAGATTTGGACGAAATCCATAAGGCCCGTCGATAAAATGCGTTTAAACAGGGCTTTGCCGAATTGCAGTCTGTCGCTGATGATCCGTCGGACCAAGCGAGGCTGGTCATAAAAAGCCATACTCCATTTTTCCAGTCCCATAGTGTTTCTTGGAAAACCAAAAAATCCTCTGAAATTCGCACCAATAATTTCCCCCCGCTCTTGACGCCAATGCAGCTCCTGGTCGAAGTCATCGCTGTAACGCCCCGGGTCCGCGCCATCCAGACGCGGCAACAAATTCATGTAATCTTTTTCATTCTCGATTGGAAATCGTATGTAGTTTGGGATGGTCTTGTAAGCTTTCCGCTGGCGGTAGATGACACCGTTGGCGTCGGATATGATCTGCTCATTCTCCGTTTCCTCCAGCACGCGCTCTTCGAAGGGGGGATAGACTTCGTGATTGATCGGGAGCCAGTTGAGGTTAAAACTACGGTCCAGCCGGAGGTAGTCTTCAAGATGTCGAATCGATGTGACCCATTGAGGTAATCCTTCATCGTGCCAGCGCTCGAGGGTTTCCGGCCAGAGGCCCATCTCCATTAACGGAATCCGGTCAACCGGCTGAAAATGCATATACCGCAGAAAGCGTTCGCGTTCGTTCACAATTATCCTGACACAATAGATTCTATGGTTGTATGGGCTGCAAAGCGATGGTGGCTTTGATGAGATAGCTACAAACGCATCTGTTGGATGCTTCAGGAACAAGGAGCAATCCAGAGGCGGGAATCGTATTAATCCAACAGCCGGGCCTAATTCCACCATAGTTCTTCGTTGCCCTGTCGGAGGGCAGATCTCGATATCCAAGCGTTGCCGAGCGAAAAGCCAGTAAATGCTTTGAACCGGCAACCGTACCGCAGCCGTAGGAGCGTTCAAAATGAAAATCCTTTTTCCTGCCGGTAAGAAGATCCCACGCACCGGGTTGGGCGTAAATAGTAGAATCATTGAGGATAGGCCGAGAGGCATAGCGTGCTTCTATGTCCCAAAGCTTTTCTCCAGTCGAGGCTTTAAAGGCTGCCATTTTACCGCCGACCTCTGAAACCAACTTGAAGCGTGTATCCTGATAGGCCATCAGCAGTACGTCATACTTCTCACTCACAGCCAGCATCGTGCCATACATGTTGTCGGATGACTCCCAGCGAATTTCACCGTTTTCTATGTTTAGTGCGACAAGTGTCCCCGTTGGCTGCGAATAGTTTTTGAAATTCTCCTCCTCATCCGATTTTTGATTTTTGTCATAAATTTGCATGCGGTCGCATAAGGCTAAAGGTCGGTCGATGATAAAAATCGTATTATTCCCAATGGCGATCGTGTTGTTCCGGATAGAATGTTGGGGCGTGTAGGTCCATTTCAGCTTACCTGTCCTCGTATCCATCGTGAACAGGAGCACTGATTCCGTAAACTGCGTTTGCATATCACTCTTTCCGTAGCGATACTTCACGATATGTTCTGTATCAGCCAATGTGCCAAACAGAGTGTGGTCCTTGCATGCAATGTATCCCCAAGTGTTCTTCTTACCCTCCCGATGCTCAGGGACAGTGAATTCTGCAATGAGTTTACCTGTTACCGGATCTAATTGTAAGCATTTATCTCCAGTGCGTACATAGAGGCCCTCAGTGGCTACGCAAAAGTTGCTACCAGTCCCGGCTGTTCCCATTAGGTGTTCCTGGTCATAGGCCCTCAATATGTTCTTGATGGGATATTCCCAGATGACATGTCCGTTGTATGCGTCCAGCGCACGCAGGCCATGCAAACCTTCAACGAATAACCGACCATCGTGGCAAAGCGGCGCGGGACCACGGCCATGTCGAGAAGGCATTTCGAAATCATTGTCAACGAACCACAACATTTCCAGCGGTCCCCTGACCAGCTCGTCGGTAGAACAGTTCGTGTTTGCGGGATCGCAATATTGATGTGTCCAACTACCGGCGCCTTCGAGTGGACCACGAACAGTTAAACGCATTTCGTTTAGTTGACCTACACATGATGTGCCGCCATAAGGTCGCAAGATACGATCTATCTCTTTCTCCGGTACACAATCGGCCCCCTTCTCTACAGAAGCTCCTGATACAATCAAGTTGGCGAAGTAGTTGGGAAGCTCCGTCTCGGTAAGGCTCCGCTGCAAGATGGTTACCCGTGTGCCATACAGCCCGGATTCATCGAGCAGTTTTCTCGCCTCGGCAGCCTTCGCTGGATCCGATTCAATAGCGTAAATATTTAGATCTGAAAGTTTGGCCAGTTCATAAGCAAGCTGGCCTGTACCACAGCCAAGATCGAGACAGTAACCTTTGGTTATTCCAGTTCTATTGATAATCTCCTTGGCCGCTCTGGTATACAGCCGGTTTTTGCCATAGACAGATGACTTTGGCTTAGGACTTATTTCGACCGGACGATTTGTCGTACCGCTTCCGAAGCAGTAGATCGTACCCTGATCCGTACTGACGACAAGATGACCTTTTGCCGCTGCAAGTCCCAATGGATCACCATCCACATCGGCAGTCATAACAACGGATTGTGTGTCCATATTCGCCGTGATGATCTTGTGATTCTTCGTTCCTACAACGATTGTTTTACCGGCGCCTATAAGAGAGACCCCCACCGGTTCTGCGCAGGAGACAGACCAGGAGGGAAAATTCAGAACGGTTCGTTTTTCGATATTTCCATCCGACTTTTGTATCTGCCGTTCGCCAAGAAGTTTCGACCGATTGATGCCTCTAATTCTATTGCCCTGAGCAAAAACGACATATTCCGGGAAAACAGCGATGGCCGAGCCGGGCGTTCCCTTGAGCAGCAACTCGCCACTTTCAGAGCGAAATAGTTCATTCCTGCTAAATATGAAGTTACCCATAAGGATAGGGAATGGACCCGGTCGTACTTGGCCATACCTCTGGAGGTGAAAGTGCCGGAAGGTGCCGTCGCTTCGATTGAAGGTAGCCGGTATGGCTCGACCTGTGGGTAAGAGTAATGTGTCGCCGGCAGCCGCTATGTAACCTTGTGCAGAAACTCCGCTCCTGGCCTGCGCTCCTGGATGGGGCTGGTCCATGAATATATCGCCGGACGAGTCATTCAGCCAAAGAACCTTACCTGTTCCGGGCTCGATGGCATGGAGATAAATCCCCTCTGATGGCCAAATACCGGCACAAAAATAAAGAATATCATCTATAATAGTGGGTGCACCTCTCGTCGGCCATCGCGAAATCATGCGCCCGTTTCCAAGCACCATATCTCCCGCTGGCCCTCCACGTTTACGCCAGATGAGCTTTCCGGTCTTGGCCCGAAGGCAATACAGATACCCGTCATCACTGGACACATACAAGAGATCCTTCCAAAAAGCAGGGGCAAAACGAATAGGGCTGTCGGTGAAAAACACCCATCGTTCTCTGCCGCTGGCAACATCCAAGGCATACACCTTGTTATTTGCCGAACTGCCGAAGAAAACTAAATCTTCAGCAATGATCGTATGATAGGCATAGTCGAAGGGCATACGTGTATCTTCTCCTTGCCAGGCAGGTTGAGGTGGGTGATTTGGTCTGTATACCCACTTCAATGAGAGATTGGCCGGCAGGCGTTCCGGCGTATAGCCGCTCCGTGCAGCATCGGCACGAAACTGATGCCAACCACTCCCCCTCGAAGTCTGCCAATATGGAAACAGTAAAATGATAATGATCAGCGCTTTTATTTTTATAGTCATGAGCCGTTCCTGTTTTCTACATCTAAGAATATAGACTGTTGCATTCACGGAAAAATGCTTACCGTACTCCAAGTCGGATTCTTCAAATGTCCCGACAAAAATGTTGCTGGCTTCATCATATCATCTTTACTTTGTAGAGGCACGTGCATTTTCTACCATTCTGATATAGGCACGCTGATTGTGTCCGTGGTTATTTCCTGAAACCGGATCTTTACCCTCATGGATCTTTATGATAGAAACTATATCGATCAAAGTGCTAAAAGGGATCAATAATGACCATCTGCAATCATGAGAGAATCAGAATATTGATAGTATTGCTTGTTCAGGTCTGCCTTTTTTTGCCCGCTGTTTCCAGTGGGGATTCAATGAAGATTAGAAAAGGTTTGGCGGCCAAGTATATTGGTGATGAAGGACTGGAAAAAAATCCGAGCGTGATTGTTTTTACAGATTTCGATTCGGATCAGTGGCACGAACAATGGTCGGGTGGAAAGCGTCCGACGGTCGGTGTGATTGTCAGGGACAAAACACAGGATTTTAAGCCTCTATCGGGTAAAGCGCTGCGCATCAAGGTAGGCAAAGGGGGACATTATGGCGCGAGCATCCAATATAATTTTAAGGATAGAATAGGAAACGAGCCCGAAGAAATCTACTTCCGTTATTATCTCCGTTTCGGAAGTGATTGGAATCCGAGAAGGGGCGGCAAACTACCTGGGATTGGGGGCACTTACGGCCGGGCCGGATGGGGCGGCAGGCCGAGTAATGGCCGTAATGGATGGTCGGCACGCGGCCAGTTCAAGGGGCAACAAGAGGGTAAGACGCCGATAGGCTTCTACTGCTATCATGCGGATATGCGGGGCCGGTATGGCAGCGCTTGGATCTGGCAAAAAGACAAGCTCGGTTATCTTGAAAATAATCGATGGTACTGTATCGAGCAATATGTGAAGATGAATACGCCGGGCAAGAACAACGGTGTTCTACGCGGCTGGGTGGATGGCAAGCTCGCATTCGAAAAAACGGACGTGCGTATGCGTGATGTGTCGCTTTTGAAGATTGAATGTATCTGGATCAACATCTATCACGGTGGAACGTGGTCGGCACAAAGTGACGATCATCTTTTTATTGACAATATCGTCATAGCAAATAGCTATATTGGCCCGATGGTACCCTCAATAGAGTCGAAGTGACCGGCGCTTTCCTAAACCTAAGTTCTCCACGCACTTTTTCTCTGTGATTCCTTATTCCAACTCTTGTTCGGTTTTACGCGAAGGCTCAGACTTGTCGGCACGAGGGTTTATAAAAGGCAGTCGTCCTCCTCGCCAGTCACCTTTGGCCTCGTGTTTCAAAGCAGCATATTTTTTGGCAAGATCGATCACGGCGTCATCACTTTTGTCCACGTATAACTCAAGCCAACAACCGTCTATACCTTTCTTAGCCACGCTTAAACCCGCGGCCAGGCGACCGCGACGGTCTCCGCCGGCACAATCACCCGCTATCAAAGCCGCCATGAGCCGGTCTGCCAGACTACCCTTTGTCTGTTCGTATGCCCTGGCCATGGCAAAGATCACCTCCTGGCCGACCAGCGTGTTGCCCTGGCATGAGTAATATTTGCCCGATGCGGCTCCCCACCAGACGCTCGATGGATCAGCCTGGGATGGATTATGGTTCGCTACTCGGCCCGACATATCAATGACAGCCAATTGACGTTTCTCACGTTGAGCATCACCCCGGAGCAGTTCAGCCAAAACCTGCTCGGGCAGATAATCCCCGGCAAGCATATCCAAGGCGTGCTCTCCCCATTTTGGATTATGCCAATGCTGAGTGCAAAACGCCCCAACGCCCGCTCGGACATAAGGCACGATTTTTCCTACAGCCGGATATTTGCTCGCTACAGCCGCCCCACAAACGCCGCCCTCAGGATCTACGGCCACGATAGAGAATGTTCCACTGACACCCGCTTTAGGCTCAATGCGAGGAGATTCCGCGCGGGCGACTTCGAGTGTGGCTTTCTTCACACAGAAAGTATATAAACCACAATCCAGACCCGAGTAAAGCAGCCACATCGTTTTCCCATCGGCGCTCATCCATTTTGGAGGGAATCTATGATGATACGTCCGGCAGTCCTTCCCATCCTTCACTGACCAATGGTCGTCATAGTAAACCGTTGACCAAGGGTCCCACGGCTCTGGAGCTTCGAAAACACCTAACGCGGCGGTATGTGTCGCCTTCTTGCCGGAGAGATTCGAGGTCGTCAGAATATAGCGACCAAGGGCAGCATGATGAGTGATCGCGATACGTTGTGTTCCCCTGGGATCGGTAAAGATCGGTTTTCGTTGTGAGATATCGCGCGACCAGACCGGAGTATTACTTTTATCAAGACCCGAGAAGAAGAAATAGCTGCTCCTATCCATAACATGATCCTTTTTCACTCGAGCCATCACGACATCCGTTGAATAGTTATATGCGTTATCGTTTGCCTGTGAGGCGATGTAAAGATAATCGTCTCTCGCCCCTACGTAGTCTTTGCCAAACTGGACGAACGCCAGACAACCAAATGTATCTGAGAAATGCCAGTCAGCCCATGTCCAGTTAACACCGAGGTTGGTTGAACGAGCCAATCGCGAATGGGTGAAATCGTCCGATCCCGGTGGTTTGTAGTTTCTCACAAACATATAAAGGGCACCTTCGACCATGATCATATCACTGGCCTTGATTCCTTTGGATCCTCCGCCTTTTGGTGTGTCGGCATCACTCTTAAAGTTCTCTGCACGAAAGTGAGGCGGATCCCCGGAAACGAGAGCAAATCCCAATGACAGATCGGGCGCATCAGCGGCAAAACCTCGTCCATCGCAGAAGGCCGTAACCTGGAGATTGTCATTCACCCAGGCAATTGGCCAGTTGTCCCCACTAACGCAATCCTCAATTTTTACGACTTCCGGACTCCAATTGAATTGTACGATCATCTTACTTGGTGGATAGGGAGCTTGTGAACGGGCAATAGATTGACCTTTTAGTAGTGATAACAAATACAAAATCAAAATCAGCGAGACATCAAACCATACCCTCATTCTTGCTTCCTTTCCTATTTGTAAGTTAAGCTGATAAATGCCTTGTTTAAAAAATTACCCAGCCATTCTACTCATCGCCCGAGAAACAAAGGACTTTTCCATCTGTGGTGGCCATGTATAATCGTCCTCCGGCCGCGGTCATTCCGTCCAACACCGGAGAAGCAGCCAGCTTGTATCGCGAGAGCACTTCGCCATCAGCAGCAGAGACGGCCCAAAAGGATCCGGGTTGTATGGTGTCCAGCTCGGCCAATCCGTCGAGGTTCTTCCCGATCATAGGGCCGGCAATGAAAAACGTCTTGTCGGCCAACAGCATCCCCCGAACGAGCATTGGAATCAACGTCCGCCATCTGTATGCCACTTTTTGTTGTTTGCCTTTGTTCATCCTGTCGATCTCCGCGTATAGACGGGACGCTCAGCACGCCACGCTTCTTCGCCCGAATAGGCATTAAGACAGATTACTTCTCTCGTATTTTGAAAGAATAGACGCCCATTTGACACAGCCAGCGTTGTCGGCATAAGCTCGGAGGTGTCATGATCTCTTAATTTCCAAAGCACATGACCGGAGTCTGCGTCCAAAGCGACAATACCCTTTTGCCTCGGGGCAAGCGACGGAACAAAGCGTTTCAACGTCTCAGAATACGCCTTTTCATCTATTGTACCGATCACGACAAACAATCGCCCGTTATCATAAATGATTTCCAGAGCGCCTTCGGTCGCTTCGTATATCCGCACCGTCCGTCCCGTGGCGGCGTCAAATGCCGCTACTCGCTTGCCATAACCCAAAGTTGCATAGGCTCTTTCTCCTACGGCCACAAGGCGACGGGCGATGTCAGGCAGCCCACTCCGAAACAAGCAAAAATGCCTCTCCCACGGACCGATGTCGCGCTTCCAGAACAGAACGCCGTTGAATGCATCGCGTGCCACCAACCGCCATAGGGGAGGCGCAACAACGGCGGCAGTAGGACCTTCATCAATAATATAGAAGATTCTGCCCCGTGCAGATACCAGCGCCGATACGCTATTGAGATGCTCGTGGCTCCTTAAATGCTTGGATTCGAACAACCATTGCAAATGACAAGGAGGACCAACGATACGGTCTCGCGCGACGGCATTATTGTTAGGCCCGTGCAGAAAATGAGTCCATTCGTTAATCTCTTCCGGCCAATCCTTGACTGTCTTTTTCCATTGGCCGTCTTCCTTAATGTACGCCACCCCGTTCGGACAGAGGACTCGCATCACTTCAGTCATGGGCAATTGACCGAGGTCTTCAGTCACCAGAAGATTCACGAGGTTGTCGATGTAAGGCAGCCGCTTTCCGTCGAAGTTGTCAACCGATATAGGTCCATAAAGGTCACGCGATTGAAGGTATTCCCGTGCCACCTCAACATTCTCTGTTTGAGTATCTAAACCATGAACCAGGTAGCCATCGTCAGAATACAAAGACGCCGTAAGCTTTCCGTCACCACAACCAACATGTACGATGAGGCCGCCTTTAATTCCAGCGGCATCGAGAATCCGAGAGGCTTGCTTTTCATAATCAGCGGATTGAGCACTCACTGATGAGATCATGCACGACACCCACACAATACAGGCAATCCTTGTGAGAAAAAACCCGTTTGTTTTCATAGCGACGTCTCCTTTGCTGTAGAACTTGTTTAAGACGCTTTCGGGGCTATTGTAACAAGGACCATCACTCGGAACAACCGTATCTATAGAGTGTGGCTCATACACCAAGAGACTTTGATTAATTCAATGTCGCAAGAAAAATGGCATCTTGAGCCGGGAGTGTCAATTTCCCGCCCACCTCCGCACCATTATTGGCTTTCGGATCCTGCCTTCTTGAGCCATGAAGACGGCGGAAGGATTTACCGGGGAACAGCCCCACCAAATCAAAGGTATAAGGACGAAGAGCCGGATTGGCAAGCACAAGGCCATTCTCGAACGTACGGAACATGACATCAGGCTGAGCATGTGCTGTGATGTTTCCGATCCAAAGCGGCTCACCACCTTCAATTGAGAACTCGATATCCATGTTCGCGGTCTTTATGTTGTTGAAATAAAAACCGGCGGTGAAGTCCTCTTTGCCGGCCCAGGTCATAAAACCTCGATCTTTGGAACCACGAAGTTTGACCCGCATCAGGCGCGGCACATCGGAGGGGTATCCACGCATAGGTTGCGCACGTAAAACGATTTGCACATAGAGATCCGGACCCTTTAAGTGCAATCCTTCGAGACGAAACGTCGTGTCGCTATTGATCCGACAGCTGACGACCTTGACACTTGTGCCATCTCGTGAAAACTTCAAACCATTACCTTTAAACCGGCTCAGAAGATCAGCATCTGTGGATATGCCCTTGCCTTCGAGCAGATCCGCACCCTGAAGGGCCAGTCGAACCGGTGGTGACGTCGGCCGGCCAAGCCAGCCGAGTTCGTTTTCAGTTCCTTTACGAAACTCGTCCCAGATACCGATCATTTCGCCGGGCTCAGGATCGGGAGCGAAACTGTAACAGATCGCCGAATCCGTGAACACCCCGGCCGCAAAAGCCAGTCGATGAATGCCGAACGGAACCGTCGGTCTCATCGGCAATCGGGTCTTGGGATCGGGTTGGGTGTACTTGTGGTTGATGTAATTAAAGATAGGCGGCCGGGCATGGTCCCGCCAGTAGAAATGTCGATTCAGCCCCCCGGACCAGTCGCGCATCCTCAGATCGCGTAAATGCGGGAAGCCTTCACTCTCGATGCCGTTCAGATGATGAAAGGCGCGTTGGTTCCGCTCTGACATACCATCGGCCATCAGAATCTTATCCTTGGGAAATCGCTCTCTCAAACGACGACAAAAATCCACGGCGCCCAGACCGTAGGTATCGACACCCTTAAAGATGCCTTGATCGATCTTACCATCGGCGTCCACATCCATGCCTCGACCACTTTTAGGATTACGAAGATCGGCGTTATAGCTATTGTGGAAAAACAGCACATCAAACTCGATTCCGTCAAAGGCGGCGAGCTCACCGCCGGGAGAATACCATGTGACCAGTTCATCGATGGCTACGTCAGCGGCGGAACGCCCCTGCGCATCATGCGGCGCAACTGTCGCATAGTTATAAAACCACATCAGGTTCGACTGACGACCCCACGGGCCTTCCCATACATGTGCCGCGGCATACGCCTTACCCGCGGTGAAGGCCATCGGTTGCGTGCCGTAGCAGCCGCGTTTGACTCGAATTGTCTTTTTCTTTCTGTCCACGGCAACAAGTTGCACCTGCTCGCTTTGGCTCCAATCAGGCTTGCCGTTTGAATCAAGCAGGCATAGACCAATGTCTTCATTTTTATTCCGGTAGCGGCCGATGCCCGTTTTAAAAAGCGAAGGATCCTCGACGTGAATATCCATCTCACCCTGGCGGGCTGGAACATCGGAACAAATCGTACAACCATTGAAGTAAATCCAATGACCGGAGAAGTAGGCGTCGGAATCGAAACGGGGATCGCGGGCATTGCCGTTATAGTGCATCAATACGACCTGGTCCGGATGCCTTTTCTTAAAGCGTGTGAAGAAATCAATGTTCCGTTTTGACAGGCCCGGGATTTCCTCATCCTGCACTTTTCCCATGATACCCATCAAACGCTCGAATGCGGCTTCCCATTTGTGATAGGTTAATCCTAGATCCTTCCCAGGGCGCTCTGAAGCGCGAAAGAAAAAGACGCGGGGGTATACATCCTGGGAGATCAGCGTGGAGGAATAGCCGCCGGGTTCAAGGGGCTGGTTTGCGGAAGATATGCACGTAAAAAAGAAAGGTAAGAAGCAGAGGATAGAAAACTTATAATTCGAGTCTGACATATTATGCTCCTAATAAAATAAAACCATTTTGGATTCAAACAGTCATAACAGAAGACTACCACAAGCCCTCAAGATTTCAAGGAACAACATTTTTATCTATCAAAGTTGCTGAGGCGATCTTTCGGGCAATAATCAAAGCATACGTCCTGAAAGACATCGTCGGATGATCCGACTTGAAATATCTACAAACAGCTTGCATAATCCCGGCCGGATATGTTATAATGATGGTACAAAACCATATAAGTAAAATGCTTTATTTTCTTTAAAAAATGGGCAAAACATCATGTATAAGCGACATGGTTTTACGTTGATAGAGCTCTTAGTCGTTATTGCCATCATTGCCTTACTTATGGCGGTATTGATGCCGGCTTTGCAGCGGGTGAGAAAACAAGCCAAAAGTGTTGCATGCTTAAACAGGCTTAAGCAATGGAGTTTATACTTCGCCATGTACGCCGAGGACCACGACGGCCGATTCATGGAGGGCCATACCGCCCAGCCTCAGGCCAATCGGTGGGTCAGCGCGCTTGGGGATTACTATAAATGGGATGACGAATTTACCTGTTGTCCGAACGCGACGAAACCGTGGGTGGATGAAAATGGCGTCAGCGAGGGCGCCGAGGGAACGGATGTCGGCGTGACGATGGCCTGGGGTTATATGAACCAGGGCCACTGGGTTAAGCCGATGAAGGGCAGTTATGGGATCAACGGTTATTGTGTGGATATCCAGCCGGGGAGGGAACCACGCGGGGAAGCAAGCTGGTATTGGCGCGGGCCTAATGTAAAGGGAGCCGCGTCTGTGCCTTTGTTCTTGGGAGCTCAGCGTTATAATGGGGTGGTGGATTCAGTCGATGAACCGCCGGTATTCGATGGCCAGGGGTGGGCCGACGGAGGTGGCGGGCGGATGTTACGTTACTGTCTAAACCGGCACGATGGCTTTGTGAACGGGCTTTTTCTGGATTTCTCCGCCAGGAAAATCGGGCTGAAAGAATTGTGGACGTTTAAGTGGCATCGACAGTATAACATCAGCGGCCCCTGGACAACGGCGGGAGGATGCCATCCGAGTGACTGGCCGGTATGGATGAGAGCGTTTAAGGATTACTGAGAGAAAATCTCCATAGTATTTTTACGCATGTTTTAGCATTTTCTTCCTGCTTTTTCGGAAAACTCTGAATTGAAACCCCCTTTCGATTATCCCTGTTGGTTTCATCCCCAAAATCCGCAACATTCAGCCTTTAATCATTAGTTGATATTTTTTCTTTCTGAGGCGATCCGGATAGAAGATCGGTTGACCGTCATCCAGATCGCGGCGTAAAGCACGAAAAAGGTATGGAAGTAATCTGCGGTCTGGACTATGATGTTAATATTCCAATAAACTTTAAAACGTCCTGATGAATGAAAATTACGATGTCATTGAAATTAAGCAAACGGGACAAACAACTTTTGGATGGCCACGGTGGCCAAGGTGCGCAGATGGCCATGCGGATCCTCGTAAGGATGGCCGAGGTCCAGGAGGCCGAGGAATTGATGGATGTCCATCAGGCGCATATCGACGGTTGTGGGTTGCTCAGTGAAAGTAGTTTGGAATTTGCCGAGACACTGGCGGCAAAAGGCGCACGCGTTTCAATCCCCACGACTCTCAACATGGTGCCTCTCGATCTTCAGAATTGGAGAGAATTCGGAATCAATGAAGACTTTGCCGCCAAAGCCGAACGACAAGCGACGGCCTATACGGATATGAGGTGCATCCCCACCTGGACGTGCGCGCCTTATCAAGGTTACCTGACGCCGCGGTTCGGCCAGCAGATCGCCTGGGGAGAATCCAATGCGATCTGCTACGCCAATTCGGTCCTCGGCGCCAGAACCAATCGATACGGCGACTATATCGATATCTGTGCGGCAATAACAGGCAGAGTCCCCCTGTGCGGATTGCATCTGAGAGAGAATCGTCGGGGTCAATTCCTTTTCCGGCTTCTCGACATCCCCCCGATGATTATGCAAAGTAACGCATTCTATGTTGTGCTTGGCCATCTTCTTGGATGTCGAACGGCAGACAAGATTCCAGTCATTGAGGGCCTCCCTACCGATGCATCCAGCGACCAACTCAAGGCCATGTGTGCGGCGGCGGCGTCTTCCGGTGCGGTGGCCCTTTTTCACGCAATAGGAGTGACACCGGAGGCCAACACGCTCGAAGAGGCCTTCCACGGAGGGCGACCAGAGCGAGTGATTGATATCCATCTTTCCGACTTGCAGCAATCCAGGTCAGAATTGTCCACTGCCCGGGAAGGTGCCAAGCTCGATTTGGTCATTTTAGGCTGTCCTCATTTTTCGTTCGATGAGTTTCGGGATCTGGCAACGCTCGTGCAAACAGAAATCGAAAAAGGCAGATCGCTGCACCCTGATGTCCGGTTCGTTGTTCTTTCCTGCCAAACATCCTATGCGCTTCAGCAAAGAAGCGATTATCTCAAGGTGCTGACTGACTTCGGAATTCAAATCACACTGGACACGTGTGTTTTTCACACCCCCATGGTCTCTCAGAATACAAAGGTACTCATGACAAATTCCGGAAAGTGCGCCTATTATGCGCCGGGCGAACTGGGCGTCCAGGTTGCCTTCGGAGATATGGCTGAATGTGTAGCTTCCGCCGTCGGGGGAGTTGTTTGCCGAAAGGAATCAGCTTGGAACGAATCCTGATTGGAAAAGTGGTGGTGGCCGGCTCGGCAAAAGGCCCGGCTTTGGTCTCCAGAGACGCTCTAAGCTTCTGGGGAGGTATCTGCCCGCAATCGGGGGAGATTATCGACCGACGACACGAACAATCGGGGGCTATCATCACAGGCAAAGTATTTGTATTCCCTCAGGGCAAGGGCTCCAGCACGTCCAGTGCAACCTTAACCGAGATGATTAGAAACGGTACAGCTCCGGTGGCTATTATCAATCTCAAAGTCGATCCGATTTTAGCATTAGGCAGTATTGTGGCGGATGAGCTGTACCACAAAAGCATTCCCGTGGTCGTCCTAACAGAAGAGGATTTTTACTCCATCAAACAGAATGATTATCTAATGTTGGAATCCGATGGGAAAATCCGGATCGGCAAAAGACCTTCGACAGTATGAGGCGAACAATATGAGAATAGAATCGATGACCATATACACATGCTTTGCTGCGTTTTTAATGGCGATAAACTTATACAATGCTGAATCCTCCGAAAAGTCTCATGGGATTGTTGACGATGCTGGTTATCTGAGTCTTGAAAGAATCTTCACATCCGAAGAATTCAAAGTCGAAGCCTTTGGTCCAGCCCGCTGGTTGGAAGACGGATCCGGTTATACCATTTTGGAAGACTCGCAAATCCTGAAAGAAGGCGATTCTCCTACTACATGCGATGAATCCGAAGACGAAAGACCAAAAGACATTGTCCGGTACGATCCCGAAACCGGTGAACGCTCAATTGTCGTCCCTTCAACACGATTGATACCAAAGGGCGAACCACAGCCGTTGGAGATCGAAGACTATTTTTGGTCGAAGGATGGGAAGAAACTGCTGGTTTTTACAAACACCAAGCGTGTGTGGCGCAAGAATACGCGTGGCGATTACTGGGTGCTCGATTTGACAAGCTGGAACCTGAAAAAACTCGGCGGCGATGCTGAGCCAGCCACACTCATGTTCGCGAAATTCTCACCGGACGGTCGCCGGGTGGCCTACGTTCACCAAAGTAACTTGTACGTACAGAATCTCAAAAATCTTCAAATCATACAACTGACTGAAAGCGGCTCGGACACTATTATTAATGGCACGTCTGATTGGGTCTATGAGGAGGAATTCTCTCTACGGGACGGTTTCCGCTGGAGCCCGAACGGCAAATTCATTGCTTACTGGCAATTCAACACCACGGGCGTGCGAGACTTTCATCTCATCGACTACACGAAGTCTCTTTACCCAGAGATAACTACATTCAAGTATCCCAAGGTGGGTCAAAGAAACTCGGCTTGTCGGGTCGGCGTGATAGGTTCTCGCGGCAGTGAAACGCGTTGGTTCAACGTTTCTGACGATCCGCGTAACACCTACATCCCCAGAATGGAATGGGCCGAGAACTCAAAAGCAATCATCTTACAGCGACTCAATCGCCTTCAGAACAGGAATGACGTTATGTTGGGCAATGCCCGCAACGGTCTTCTCCACACGATCTTGACCGAGCAAGACGAGGCATGGATCGACGTCGACGACGACATGATATGGCTTGACGATGGCAGGCGTTTCACGTGGCTTAGTGAGCGTGACGGCTGGCGACATCTTTATCTGGTTTCACGCTCCGGCAGGAAGGTGACCGACCTTACTCCCGGTGAGTTCGACGTGATTAATGTATTGGGCGTTGATCGGGAAGATGGTTGGATTTATTACATTGCTTCTCCGGAGAATCCGACGCAGCGTTACCTTTATCGATCGCCACTCGATGGCAACGGCGACGTCGAGCAAGTCACGCCTAAGGACCAAAAGGGCACGCATCAATACAAGCTATCGCCCGATTCAAAGTGGGCGATCCACACATATTCTTCGATGGACGAACCTCCCGTTATCGATCTTGTGCGAATCCCAAGCCATACAAGAGTACGCGTGCTTGAGGATAACTCACAGCTTCGTCAAAAGATTTCCACACTCAAAAAACAACCGACCGAATTTTTCCGTATCGATATTGGTGATAACATCCTACTTGACGGCTGGTGCATGAAACCACCTGATTTTGATTTGAGAAAGAAATATCCTTTACTTTTTTACGTGTATGGCGAGCCCGCAGGACAAACCGTTCTCGATCGATGGGGAGGGGAGAAATACTTATGGCATCTAATGCTGGCTCAACAAGGCTATCTGGTCGTCAGCGTGGATAACCGGGGGACGCCGGCGCCTCGCGGCCGTGCATGGCGAAAGTGCGTCTATCGTCAGATTGGCATTCTGGCTTCCGCCGATCAGGCCGCTGCGACGCGGGCTATTATCAAGCGTTGGCCTTATATTGATTCGAATCGAATCGGAATTTGGGGCTGGAGCGGCGGCGGTTCTATGAGTCTTAATGCGATTTTCAGATATCCCGATTTGTATCACACTGCCATGGCTATTGCATCCGTGAGCAACCAGCGGTTTTACGATACGATTTACCAAGAACGATACATGGGGCTGCCGGATGACAACGAAGAAGGTTATAAGAACGGCTCACCCATAACATTTGCCCATCAGCTCGAGGGACGTCTTCTTATTGTTCACGGCTCAAATGATGACAACGTTCACTATCAAAGTTGTGAAGCTCTCATCAACGAGCTTATTAAACATAATAAACCATTCTCGATGATGGCGTATCCGG
>Ga0272442_10002122_pt1 | contig 29156 bp, 17 predicted proteins | sample SSMForm2O_FD_200262 | JGI IMG/M metagenome (GOLD analysis project Ga0272442, IMG submission 200262) | Marine sediment archaeal communities from Little Sippewissett salt marsh, Falmouth, MA, United States - SSM-Form-2O | ecosystem: Environmental > Aquatic > Marine > Wetlands > Sediment ...
ACGAGGAAATCGGGCGTTTGAAAGTCGAACTGGACTGGCTGCAAAAAAAACTCGAATCCTGACGCTGGAGAAGAAACGCCAATGCGTGGAGCAAGGTCATCCGGAACTGTCAATCGAGCGCCAGTGTATTCTCATGGGCCTGACGCGGTCGAGCTACTACTACAGGGTTTGTGGCGAGAGCGCCCTGAACCTGGAGATGATGCGCTTGATAGACGAACAGTACACACGCACGCCCTTCTACGGCGTGGAGAGGATGACCGGGCATCTTCGGCGTCAGGGCCACATTGTGAATCCGAAAAGGGTAAGGCGGCTGATGAGGCTGATGGGACTGGAGGCAATCTATCCGAAACGCCGTCTGAGCCGGCCCGGGAGCGAGGTTCAGAGGTTTCCGTACCTGCTCCGGGGATTGAACATAGACCGTCCGGACCAGGTCTGGGCGGCGGATATCACCTACATCCGGCTACAGCGCGGCTGCGTGTACCTGATGGCGGTGATGGACTGGTTCAGCAGGTACGTGCTCTCGTGGGAAGTATCGCTGAGTCTGGAAGCGGAATTCTGCATTGCAGCTCTTCACCGGGCATTGGATGTAAGGAAGCCGGGGATATTCAACAGCGACCAGGGGAGCCAGTTCACGAGTGCAGGCTTCATGGGCGTACTCCGGTCGGCGGGCGTACGAATAAGCATGGACGGCCGGGGGCGGGTGTTCGACAACATCATGGTGGAGCGGTTGTGGCGGAGCGTGAAGTACGAGGAGGTGTATCTGAAGGACTATGCGACTCCGCGGGAGGCTCGGCGGTGCATCGGGGAGTATTTTGCGTTTTACAACGACCATCGCCCGCACCAGTCGCTGGGTTACGCGACGCCTGCGGAGGTTTACGGAGCAGTGAAAAACAGCTTCACGAATATGTGTCAGGGAGTCGCGGTTGTAACTCCAGTCGGCCTACGGCCTCCTTCCGTTACAACCGCACTGATAAGGGGGATGAATCCACCTTAAGAAACCCGGTTTTCTGTCTTGACGATGGGGAGTACCTTACTTGCGATGTTTGTTAATTTATATAATTACGTAATCAACAATCCTATTAGCTTTAGAGATCCAGTAGGATTACAGCATCGAGTTGTTGATAGAACTAAAAATGAATTTTATGATCCAAAAACAAATACATGGGCTACTGCCAATCCATTTCAAGACCAAGCCCATCATGAAGCAATAGAATTAGGAAAAAAGGCCTATTCAGAAGCAGTAGCAGCAGGTAAACAGCTTGCTGAGAAAATAGGAGAGGCTTGCTGTGAAACGCTTAAGATTGAAAAGAAAGGGCTAGCTATTGGTTTGGAGTTTATATCCGTAAATGGAGGGATGGGACCATTCTTCTCATTTAGTTATGAAATTGATTATTTCTTTGATTCATGCGAACTGGCACCGTTTTGGACTGAAACTAATGCAGATTTAACAGATCCTTCAGCTTTACCGATGGGTGTTGGATTCTGGGGTGGTATGTCTCGTACAATTGCACGTTATAGAGGCCAAGGCAAAGGAAGTGCTGATAAATATCCAGGTATTTTTAAAACAGTAGCAGGCTCGTATGGAGTTTCTGGAGTTGTTTTTTGGAATCAGCAATGGATTGGATTTGGGACGAGTGCATTTGGATGCCCCGGTGGAGGAATTGGATTTGCACCTTTACGCGGAGTTACTTATCATGCTGCTGGCGCACCTTACAAACTTAGTGCATGTGAATGTGCTGCTATGGAGCAACAATTGAGTAGAACAGGTGTATATAGATCTTATAGTATTATGAATGATATTTCTGAGACCGCAACAAAAGCATATGACGCTTTGAAAAAAGCGTTTTGGGACCCGGCTAAGGGTTTATTGCGAACCTTGGGATTGTAATCTTGTCTAAAACCATGAATTAGGCATGACATTATTAACCAGTTTTAGGTTTAAGCATGAAAGATATCATTGAACATTCAGTAAATGAATACTCACAAGCCAGAATCGCATCTTTTATTGCAGTAACGCTAATTTTAGTATTTATTTTATTTTGGTTCGTATTCAGATATAAGTTATTTAAGGCTAAAAAAAAGAGTGGCCTTGCTAAATCTTGGCATTTGTTTATTTTAATCTTTGGGCTAATTAGTATATTTGTTTTTTATCCCAGAGTTTCTCGAAGAGAGACGGAAGTCTATGTTACGTCTCTTTTCTCGGATTTAATAGAAGGAGTCAGATATATTGAAATAAATGAGTTAATAATAAAGGACAAAGAACAACCCACACCAATTACTATAAGTAATATAGAGTTTCTTCAAGAATTCTCTCAAGCTTTACAGGATTCGAAGCCAGGAGAAATAACACATCTATATTCATATTCATATTTTTATGCCAATGTTTATACGAGAAACGAATCAAAAATTGAGTTATATGCAGAATATAAATCAAAGCCGAGAGGTAGTGCTGATTTTAGTATTAAATATGCAAATTCAAATAGATTCCCGGTAAAATTTAGAAATAATACTATTTCAGACCAATTTTCAAGAATTCTAAAAATAGATGATGATTAGACAATAACTATGTTTTCAATAAATTCCAATAACGGAATTATTTTGATAAAATTACATATTTCCGCAAACATTTCCTTGACTCGCCGGTATAATATAGTATAATAGGCTTTAATTGGAGTTTTTGTTAGAGCAAGGTGTTCCGCAGGCAGAAGCAAGAGCGAATTGAAATGAGGAGAGAGTTAAGAAGTAGTTTAGGATGCGTTGGACAGAAACCTCTCCGAAATTTAACCCCAACCCTTTACAAATCTGTAAAATTATGCTGTAAGTCCTTGGCATATAAGGACTTAACTTTACAAACGGGCCTAATCGCCCGGATAGAGCCGAACCAGTACAATTTGGACATTGTTCTTTGAAAATTTGGGATGAAGTTCGTAAACGACCGGTTCGAAATAATAGCGGCAAGCTCTCTTAAAGAAGCTTGTCTTTTATCGCCAGGAATTGCTTATACATTTCTTTCCATACTTGCGTATCGGCTGGCGTGAAAATCTTCTGTTGAAAAGACTGTGCAACAAGTTCCCGGCCTTGGGCAATAGAGCCGATATCCCCGTTAGCGTGGAGCTGCATCAGGATATTGCCGGCAGTCGTCGCTTCAACCGGTCCGGCGGCAACAATCCTTTCGAGGGCATTTGCAATAAACTGGTTTAAAAGCTCGTTTTTGCACCCGCCTCCGACAATATGCAGAATCTCGAAACTCCGACCTGTCAATTCTTCAAGCTGCCCGAGAACTTGCTTGTATTTGAGTGCAAGGCTTTCAAGGAACGTTCTTATGACCGAGCCTTTGCTTCCCGGTGGTTTCTGCCCCGTTTTCCTGCAGTATTTAACCATCTTTTCCGGCATGTTGCCCGGCTCGGAGAATATCGGGCAATCGACATTGACAAACGCGGCAAATGATGGGGCTTCGGAAGCCAGTCTGGTTATTTCATCGTAAGAAAGCTCGATTCCATTCTCTTTCCAGGCATTCCGGCATTCCTGAAGAGGCCACATTCCTGTAATGTTTTTCAGGAACCTGACGGTACCGAGTACGCCCTGTTCATTTGTAAAATTGTATTCCAATGCTTTCGCGTTAATCAGCGGTGAATCGAGTTCGGCTCCCATAAGAGACCATGTACCCGAACTGAGGTAGGCTTCCGTTCCGCTGCGAATCGGAGTGGCCGCAACGGCAGAAGCCGTATCATGGCTTCCCACGGCGACAACTTTGATAACGCCTGTGCTGCAATTGTCGAAAACACCTTTGACAGGCCCGATGATTGTGCCCGGCTCGACAACCTCGGAGAACAAATCGGAACGTATCCCGAGCTTCTCAAGAAGCGGTTGCGACCATTTACATGTTCTTGCATCGAGCATCTGGCTGGTGCTTGCTATAGTTTTTTCATTGACTGCCAGTCCTGTGAGCCAGTAAGTCACCAAGTCAGGTATAAACAGCAGTTTTTCTGCGGACTTGAGGCTCGATGAATTATTCAGGATTTCCGAATAGAGCTGGTAAAGGGTGTTTATTTCGAGTGTCTGAAGGCCCGTTATTTCATAGAGTTCTTCCTTTGATATCTTTTCAAATACTTTCTGAATTATTGCTTTTGTACGTTTGTCTCTATAGCAAAAAGGTTTTCCAAGCAGATTGCCGCCTCTGCCGATAAACGCATAATCCACGCCCCATGTGCATATTCCCACCGAGACGATCCTGCTTCCATATTCTTCAATCGCCACGGAAAAACCTGCTTTGATTTCTGAATAAAGACCGTTAATATCCCAGAAAAGGTGCCCTTCGATACTGATTGGAGTGTTTCCAAAACGCTTGATTTCTTTAAGTTCGAGCGTTTTACCATCAAAAATGCCGGCGATAACGCGGCCGCTCGATGCGCCCAGGTCCACTGCAAGAAAAACACGACTATCCATGGCGCATCTCGTTTTTTTGACAGCTTGCCGTTTCCACTTTAAGGCCTCTGTTTTTCAAGTCCTCTATTATTGCGGCGTTTATTCCCGAATCGGTTATCAAACATTCGACTGCTTCGAGCTCGGCTAAAAACACGGTAGAGCGAATTCCAAATTTGCTATGGTCGGCAAGAAGATATTTGCGCCTCGAAAGCTCCATCATTTTTTTCTTGATATACGCATGTTCTTCCGTTGCCTCGCTCAGTCCGCGCTCCATGTCCACACCCTTGCAGGAGAAGAACAGCTTGTTCGGATTATAGCGTTCAAGCGCTTCAATTGCCGCCCCTCCTTCCAGAGACAATGAAATCGGGTCAAGCAGGCCGCCGGTAAGTATGACCTTCGCCTTGTCGAGGAGGGAAAGGCTTATAAGCGCATTTGCCGAATTTGTAATTATCGTAATCGGGATGTTGGGAAGCATCTTGGCAAGCTCTGAGACCGTTGAGCTCGAGTCCAGCAGAATCCTGTCGCCTTCCTTGATATATTGCAGCGCCGCGGCCGCGATAGCTCGTTTTTCCCCAATGTATTCCGATTCTCGAACGCTGAAAGGCGCATCCTTATTGTCATTTTGGAAGGCTACCGCCCCGCCATGAGTTCTCCGAAGCCTGCCTTCGGAAGAGAGCTTCTTAAGGTCCCGGCGGATTGTTTCCTGCGTCACATTAAAGTGCTTTGCAAGCTCGGCAACTATGACTTCCTTGTCATTTTTGACAATATCGAGTATTTCACGCCATCGATTTTCTGCGAACATTTTAATCTGTCCTTTTGCGGAGAACATGTTTTTCGTAATCTTCCACTTCCCGTATCCATGAAGAAGATGCGGGAACTCCGTCATCCAGGCAGAGCTTGTTCCAGATTGCGCCGAATGGCATTGTCTTAAGCTCCTCGATAAAGGCGAGTTTGCTGCCACCCATGCCTTCTTTTTCCATTTGTTTTAAAAGTTCGACGGGTTCCAGAAGCGCATAAAGGATTGCCTTTCTCGCCGCGCGGGCACCCGTTACGTAAGCCGTTATCCTGTTTACGCTTGCGTCGAAATAATCAAGAGCGACGAATGCCCGGTCAAGAGCGTTACCGCGGACGAGCTCATGGAATACTCCCCGCAGGTCGTCATTGAAAATCACGATATGGTCGCTATCCCAGCGAACGGGTCTGCTTACATGAAGGAGAAGCCTCTTATGGAATTGCATGAAAGCTGAGATTTTGTCAACGATTGTTTCCGTTGGGTGAAAATGCCCCATGTCAAGACAAAGCGTTATTCCCCGCGTCAGGGCGTAGTGGCTGTAGAATTCCGTAGAGCCTGCGACGAAATCCTCGCTACCTATTCCAAAAAGTTTTCCTTCGACGGAATCGATGCATAATTCCCGGTCTATCCCGAGCTTGTCGGAAAATATCCTGTCAAGCGATTCGAGAAGGCGGGCTCTCGGTTCCCATCGGTCAGCAGGAGTATCTTTTATTCCATCTGGAATCCAGTGGTTGATGATAGAAGGTTGCCCCGTTTCGCGACCGAAAACCTCTGCAATCCTGCGACAGGCTATGCCGTGATTTACCCAGAAATCCCTTATCTCTTTTTCCGGGTGAGAAAGCGTGAAGCCGTCATCCGCCTTCGGATGCGAAAAATACGTGGGATTAAAATCGAGCCCCACCCCCAGGCCCTTTGCCCAGGAAAGCCATCTGGCAAAATGCCCGGGTTCGTATTTATCCCTGTCCGCGCCTTCAGTATCTTCGGCGTAGAAAGCGTGAAGGTTTACCTTGTGCGTTCCGGGCAGCAGTTCCAGGACTTTGGCGAGGTCCTGCCTGATTTCGTCGCCGCTACGCGCCCTTCCGGGATAATTGCCCGTAGCTGCAATGCCCCCGCCATCTGAAAAAGCGACCGACTGTTCCAAACCCCTTACATCATCCGCCTGCCAACAATGAATGGATATTGGAATCTTCAAAGCCTGCTGCATTGCTGAATTGACATCGATACCGAAAGATGCGTATCTTGCCGCGGCTGATTCGAAATCCGAGATAATATTCTGATTGTCAGGCAATTCATAAGCCTTCATGTTTCACCTGCCCATTCTTATCGTAAACGAATAACTTCCGGCACCGGCACGGCAAATGATTTCTCCATTCACCGTTTCAATGCTATCAATACCTTCGGTACGTTCCAGTTTACGCCCGCTTTCCCTGACAAACTCGGCAGAATCTACCGGCAAATAGATGCTGGCCGTCGTATTCGAGGGAATAATAACATCAAGATAAAGCATATCTTTAACAACTTTCCAATGGCTGGATATTTTTCCATGAATCGAATCGTACGTTGCACTTGCATATTTTAGTCTCGTATCGAGGCGAGGTCTTATTATCATATGCTTGAAACCGGGTTTTCCAGGGTCGGGAGAGATTCCTGCCGCCGATTTATATAGCCATTCACTCACGGAACCGAGAGAGTAATGGTTGAAAGAGTTCATGGAAGGATTGGCGAATCCTTTTTCCTTCGTGAAACTGTCCCACGACTCCCACATCGTCGTGGCGCCGTGCTTTACCATGTAACCCCAGGAAGGAAAAGTTTCGTTTAAAAGCAACTGATAGGCGATATCATCTCTGCCAATTTCCGTCAACACATCCATTATCAGGGAAGTGCCGAGAAACCCGGTTGAAAGATGTCCTTTCCTCTTTTCAATGTCTTGAATAATCCGCTTGGCCGCTTTGTCACGCAGCTTGCGGGGCAGAAGGTCGAGTTTTAAAGCCAAAACATAAGCTGTCTGCGTTTCGCCAGTAATGCGTCCGGCTGAAGTCACGTATTCTCTGATAAAGGCATCTTTGATTTCCTTGAATTGACTCAGGTATTTCTTTTTTTCAGATTTGCGGTCAAGGATGCCGGCAATCTCCGCGAACAATTGAACGCTTTTGGCGTAATATGCGGTTGCAATGAGGTCTTTCGGAGTTTCGGCTTTCACGGACAGCCAGTCTCCGTATCCCTTGTCCGGGCGGATGTATTTTGAGCTGTTTTTCCCCAGATAATGAATCCACTTTTTCATGGATTCGTAATTCTCGTCCAGAATTTTCCTGTCTCCATAATAGAGCCAGATATTCCATGGGCAGATTATACCGGCATCTCCCCAGGCTGCCGTTCCTTCGCCTGCAGCCACCCGCGGCGCGACATCGGGGTAAGCTCCCGCATCGCTCTGGGCTTCTCTGACATCGCGGAGCCACTTCGTCATGAAAGATGCAGAATCCATATTGAAGCACGCAGTCGGAGCGAAAGTCTGAATATCTCCCGTCCACCCGAGTCTTTCATCCCTCTGCGGACAGTCTGTCGGCACTTCTATGAAATTCGAGCGCTGCCCCCAGAAAATATTTCTGAAAAGCCTGTTTACCATCCTGCTTGAGCATTTGAATTGCCCCGTTTGCGGAATTGCGGTCTGTATCGCCACGCCGGTAATCGAATCGAGTGATGGCTTTCCTGGATAACCCGTCACTTCCACGAAACGAAAGCCGTGATACGTAAAATGCGGCTCGAATTCTTCCGTACCTTTTCCTTTCAGAATGTAAGTGTCTTGCGCCTTTGCACTTCTGAGGTTTTCAGTATAAATAGTGCCATCCGGATTAAGAACTTCTGCGTGACGCAAACGGACTTTTTGTCCTCGCCTGCCGCGAACGCTCAGGCAGGCCCAACCCGACATGTTCTGGCCGAGGTCGAATACGTAGACGCCTTTCTTCGGATTTACCACGCATACCGGTTTTAATCTCTTTACCTTTTGAACGGTTGGCGCGTATTGAGATGCAAGTATTTCATTTGCAGGTTTTCTAATAGACAACTTGCTCCATCTGGAATCGTTGAAGCCCGGTTTGTTCCATCCGTCAAATTCCTTTCTCGCATCGTAATCCTCACCCATGAGAATATCGGAAGACACGATGGGGCCGCAGGCCGCCTTCCACGAGCGGTCGGTTGTAATCATATCTTCGGTATCATCCGAGTACCTGATGTGAATCTGTGCGAGCAGCTCCGGGTAACTGCCGTATATGTTTCTTCCTGCAAGTCCGACGTGCCCACAATACCATCCATCCCCGAGGATTGCTCCTATAGCGTTTTCACCTTTACGGATAAAGCCGGTTATATCGTATGTCTGGTATTGCAAGCGCTTGTTGTAATCAGTCCATCCGGGAGTAAAATAGTCTTTTCCGACTCTGTTTCCGTTGATATAAGCGGTATAAAGTCCTCTCGCCGTAATATATATGCGTGCACTTTTTATCTTTTTCCCTATCGTCAATTCTCTCCTGAGAAACGGGCTGGGAGTTTTTTTGTCGCTTTTTTTTCTCTTCAAGCCGATCCAATCAGCCTTCCACTCGCTATGATGCAGAAGACCCGTTTCCCACCAGTTGATTCGACTCCAGAGTGAAGGCTTGTCTGCACTATTCCATGTCCGGACTTTCCAGAAATATCTTCGCCTCGAAACAAGAGGGATTCCGGCATACTCGATATGAATAGAGTCGTCTGAAATCACCTTTCCGCTATCCCAGACATCGCATTTTCCGACTGCCAGTAATTCTTTACTTGAAGCTGCTAACACATGGTATGCCGACTGAATTGCACCGCGCCTGCTGTCATTGACTTGCCAGGATAGGCGTGGTCGCTTAATATCAAGGCCAAGAGGATTGGTTCGATACTCGCATCTAAGATTACTCGGCGCTTCCGGTCTTTTTATTGCCATAATATATTAGCCTTCAATTTAAAACAGGCACAATAACATGCTTGACAATGACCGATTATGTCTGTATAAGTTTGTTATGTCAAGTGCATATGTGTAAAATATCAGTACATTTACAACAGGTCAATACATTTAAGGAATAAACAATGTACGGTTGGGCCGGGAAAATTCTCAGAATAAACCTAACTGATAAATCCATTAATGAGGAAACGATTGAAGAATCCTTGTTGCAGCGATATATAGGCGGAAGGGGGCTCGGGGCCCGCGTGCTCTACGATGAAGTCGGGCCCGGAACGGAACCTCTCTCTCCCGACAACCTTTTGATTTTTGCTGCAGGTCCTTTGACCGGCACGAAAGCGCCAAGCTCGAGTCGCTATAGCATGACTACGAAGTCTCCCCTGACAGGTACCATTTGCGATGCCAATTCCGGCGGCAAGTTTGGAGTGTTTCTAAAGAAATGCGGTCTTGATGCCATAATCATTTCCGGCAAGTCGGACAAACCGGTTTATATAACTGTTTTCGACAAGAACGTCGAAATAAAGGATGCTTCGCATTTATGGGGAAAAGATACGCAGGAAACCGTTCTTGCTCTTAAAGCGAGTGAAGGCGGGGATATATCAATCAATTGTATCGGCCCGGCCGGCGAAAACCTCGTCTTGATTTCCTGCGTGATAAACGACGGGTCGCGCGCGCTTGCGCGCGGCGGAGGCGGCGCCGTCATGGGCTCGAAAAATCTCAAAGCCGTTGCGGTAAGAGGTACTGGAAACGTCGAAGTTGCAGACCCCGACTTCATGAAATTCATGACCTACGAGGCCAATAAGCTGCTTAAGGCGCATCCGATTACTTCCAAAGGTTTGCCCGAGCTTGGCAGTTCCATGCTGGTAAACGTAATGAACCGTGCCGGTATTTATCCTTCGCGGAATTTTCAGAACTCCACGTTTGATAAAGCTTCCGAATTATCGGGCGAGACAGTTGCCGACAGGCTGGTGACTGGGAAGACCGGATGCCGCGGCTGTCTGATACGTTGCAGGAGAAAGATAAAGACCGGCAATTTCGAGGGTGAAGGGCCCGAATACGAATCCAGTTGGGCACTCGGCCCGAACTGCGGCATTGACGACATTGAAATCCTCGCGAAAGCCAACGATCAGTGCGCCAGACTTGGTCTCGATACCATTTCAACCGGCGGAACGCTCGCCTGCGCAATGGAAATGACTGAAAATGGCGTAGTAGACGCAGGTATCAGGTTCGGAGAAAAAGAAAAGCTTCTGACTATGCTTCAGAAAATCGCCTTCAGGGATGGTTTCGGCGACGAGCTTGCCGAAGGATCCTGGCGATTTTCCGAAAAGTATAATGTCCCGCAATATGCGATGCAGGTGAAGGGCCTCGAGCTTCCCGGATACGACCCTCGAGGCGCGCAGGGGCAGGGTCTGGGTTATGCAACATCCAACCGCGGCGGCTGCCACCTGAGAGGCGGTTACATGATAGGCCCCGAAGTGCTCGGTACGCCCAGGCTTATAAACCGCATTTCATTTATAGGAAAAGCGGGCCATACCGTGCAGCTGCAGAATATCGGAGCTGCCGCTGATTCGCTCGTAGTATGCAGGTTCGCCATGTTTGCACTCTCGGATAATATTCTGGCAAGGCTGCTTTCAGCCGTTACCGGGATTCAATACGCGCCCGAAGACCTGATGCGGGCCGGTGAGCGCATTTTCAGCATCGAGAGGCTGTATAATTTGAGAGAAGGTTTTTCAGGCTCGGATGATATTCTGCCTTCGCGTCTGCTCAATGAGCCGGTAAAGTCAGGACCGGTAAAAGGAAATGTTGTGCATCTCGAAGAAATGTTGAAGGAATATTACGAATTTAGAAGCTGGGATGAGAATGGTATTCCAAAGCTCGGCAAATTGAAAGAACTCGGACTGGAGAGTATCAGAAATGGAAGCTGAGAACCATATAATCGAGGAATTCAAGAAAATCGGAAAAGCTATATTTCTTGCTGGTCTGAACAATTCGCATAGCGGGAATATAAGCGTTCGTATCGGAAACCGGATTTTAATAACTCGAAGAGGTTCGATGCTCGGCTTTCTCGAAAACTCCGATATTATTGAGACCGGACTGGAGAAAAACGATAGCGGAATAGCCCTCGCCTCGACGGAAGTTGATGTTCACAGGGCAATCTATAAAGCAACTTCAAATCTTGCAGTAATGCATGTTCATCTGCTGGCTGCAGTCTCGCTTTCAATAATTCAAGACGAGATAATCCCCATTGATGTCGAGGGTTCTTACTATCTTCGAAAAATCCCCATACTCGCATTCGAATACGGTTCAAGCTCCAAAGAAATGGCTTCCGAGTTGCCGGAAATTCTAAAGAGCTACAAGGTCGTAATTGTTAAAGGCCACGGAGCTTTCACCGTCGGCGCCACTCTCGAAGAAGCTCTTCATTACGCTCATATGACAGAGGATATATCGAGGATTATATATATGGTCAAATGCATGGGCGGCAACCTCGAAGATATCAAAAAGAGCTCTTATTCAAAATGGTAGCGCTTATTGCAAATATTGAAATAATTGTCCCATCTTTTCCCCATCTGTACCAAATTGCAGATATTTATGTAACTTCTTAATGTCAAAGACATTATGTCAATTTGGCTACATCACGGGCGTTGATTTGATGTCCCATCTAAAACTACTTATAAACTTGGAGTAATTCTGTAACTTATTATCGCATAAGGAGTTACGGAGATTTGCTGCCTAACGTAAATATGCAGGGCATGTTATTTGCTTTTAATAAGAACGAAGAAACCTGGTCGAGAGTGAACAAGAGGTGTTATCAATGGCACGGCAGGAATCAGACAGCCATTTTTTGTTTAACAAAGTAGCGATACGAATACTGGGCGTAATGGCTGCATGGCTTGTGATTTGGCATTCTACGAGCCAGATAGGCACGGAATCATATCTGATTGCAGGCGTTCTTCTATTCTCGAACCTCCCGTTCCTTTATTATCTTAGAAACGAAAGAGCTGAAGATAAAATCAAGCTTTTCTTTGTCGCCGATGGCGTATTGCTGCCCCTTATCGTGGCTGGCGTGGAGCCGGTAACGGCGAATGTGCAAATCGTATTTATAATTTCAATACTGCTGGCGATGGTTTCTTCGTGGCGATTTTCTTCTTTCTTGTCCCTGAGTGTGGTTGTGATTCTCAATGTCGTATTTGCCTTGAGCGGCAAAGGCGAAATTGTCAGCCTTATCTCATGGCTGGTGACTCATTTTTGCATATCGCTAATCGGATTGCATATATCTTCGTGGTTTTTGCGGCGTGACAAGGAAGCCGAATACATGAGCAACGAAATAAACAAGCGGGAGATAATGTTAAGCAAGACAGCCGAAACGATTTCCTACTGGATGAATATCTATGAAACTGCGGTCCGCAATATACCTTCGGGCATAGTCCTGTTCGACACCAAGTTGCGTCTCGTGCTTGTGAACGACTCGTTTTCAACGCTTGTAGGCCAGGTTCCAAGCGACCTGATTAATCGCACTCCTTCCCAGTATTTTCCCGAGAAAGTGATAGGCGAGCTGAAGCTGCGGGAGAAGCTGCAGAAAGTTATCGATGAGGGATTGACTCTCGAAGCCGAGGAGATTGTTCTGACAACGGCAAATGAAAAGCAGAGAGTGGCTCTTTTCAGGGCTTTTCCCGTTTATGATACTGAAGGAACTATAAAATATGTGCTTGGCGTCTTCGACGAGATTACGGAAATAAGGGAGGCACAGAAAAAACGCGAAAAATCGGAAAAGCGTTATCTTTCGCTTTTTACCAATATTCCGGATGCAATTGCCGTTTTCTCGCTTACCGATGGCTCGTTGCTTTCAAATAACAAACAGCTTGAAGACTTGACTGGTTTTAAAACTGAAGAATTCAAGAATATGTCGTTTGAGGATATCTTCGCGGGAAAGAAACTCCCGGTCATTTTGCGCCAGTTTATTAACAAAGTTAGCGATCCCGCTCAATCTTCCGCTCCGCTTGAGCTCAGAATGATTTCTTCGAGCGGGAAAGAGCTGGATGTCGAGGTGATTCTGGAACCGTTCCCTGAAGAAGAAGACAGGCAGGGAATTCAGGTTATAATACGGGATATTACGGCGCGCAAGAAGGCCGAAGCCGAAGCAATCAGGCGAAAAGTCCAGGCCCGAATGGCAGCGAAAAAGCTGATGGAGGAAAAGAAAATCGCGGACGAACTTCGCAAGCTTGATAACCTTAAAAGCGAGTTCGTTTCAATGGCGTCGCATGAGCTCAGAACTCCCATGACCTCAATCAAGGGGGCATTGAGCATGCTTCAGAGTATCGGCGGCGTTACGCAGGACAAGGAGCAAATCAAGTGGGTTGAAATGGCTTTGAGGAACGTCGACAGGCTTACCGTTTTGTTGAACGAGACGCTCGATGTCGCTAAGATTGAAGCGGGCAAGTTCACCATGCACCCAAAAGATGTCAACATGAATTCTCTATTGGAGCAGGTTGTTGAAGAATATTCCATTAAAGCTGCCGAAATGGGACACGAATTATGTTGTGATTCGTCAAGCGAAGCAGTTACAGCCTACGTCGATTCCGATGCAATTAAACGCGTTTTTATCAATCTCATTGGAAACGCCATGTTTCATAACGATTCCAAAGTCAGAATCGGGATTCGAATCAAATATGAAGGAAACGAGGAAACGGTTCGCGTTGAAGTGGAGGATGACGGGCAAGGCATAGCGCCTAAGAACCTGGACAAGATATTTGAAAAGTTTTATCAGGCCGAATGCGAAGATGGAAACAGCAGCAAGGGCACGGGTCTCGGGCTTCCTATCTGCAAGGGACTGATAGAGCAGATGGGTGGAAACATCTGGGTCGAAAGTGAGCCCGGTAAAGGCGCTACATTTGTTGTCCTGCTTCCGAAAAACAAAGACGTTGTAGAATCAAAACAGGATAGTAATTAGACCAAGTAGAATGAAATGCATTGATATATCCTATAAGGCGGATATTATGGACAAATGTTTGGTTTTTACAAAACCAATCCGTCAGATATATGAACGGAATAGTAAAAATTGAATATATAGGATATGCTTGGCCTTCGTCGGCAATTTGGCACTGCGGTTTCAGAGGTCGTCATGAGAAAAAGAAAGTCTTTCTTTGTTTTTCAATTGTTGGCCGCGAGTTTCTTATTCTTGATGCTCTGCGGATGCGGGGCCGGCATACACGGGCTTTTCAACTGGCTTAACAGTCGCGAAGATGAAAAGGTTACGCCTGCGGCAGTCGTGAATTCGCCTCCGGGCGTATCCATAGCCCCGGTCTCGGGCGAGCAGAGCGGCGAAGTCGTCGTCACTTACAAACTCTTTGACGGTGATAGCGATGTCCTCATGGTCCTTATTCATTACTCGCTGGATGCAGGCACGAGCTTCACTACGGCGACGGAATCCCTTAATCCTCTTTCAGAGGGGATGACCGGCCTCGGTGCTTCTCCCGGCGGCACGACTCACGTTTTTATCTGGGATTCGCTTTCGGACATGGCGGGCGTTGCAAGCGACCTTGTCGAGATAAGAATTACCCCCTATGATGCGGAAGAGGGGACTCCCGCAACAACACCGACTTTTTCAGTCGACAATAACGAAGTTCCTCTTCTTGGCGTTACGACTCCGGTTGGACTTCAGGTTGGCAACGTGTCTTTGAGCTATATCCTGACAGACGCGGAAAGCGACGGCATTGCAATTTCGGTCGAGTATTCCATAGACAATTGGGCAACGAGCCATTCTGCAACCAAAGCTTCCGGCGGCGACCCGATAACAGGTCTCACATCTTCTTCTACCGGGATAGCTCATACGTTCATCTGGGATTCTCTTTCAGACCTCGGGTATTCCCTGAACAACACCGTTCAGATTAGAATTACGCCTTCGGATACCGAGGAAGGAGCTTTGGATACTACCGGCGATTTTGCCGTTGACAACAATGAGGCGCCTATCGCGTCCGTGATGACCCCTTCGGTCGAGCAGAGCGGTACTTTCGCCATTGCTTATGCCCTTTTCGATTCTAACAGCGACATCGTGGATGTCGAAATCAAGTACTCTATAAATAGCGGCGCGACTTGGTCATCCGGCCTCGCTACCGAGGTGGTTGGCCCGCCGAGTGAAGGCACGTCGGGGCTTGCGAGTTCTCCAAGTGGAACTTCGCATATTTTCATGTGGAATTCTCTCGCCGATATCGGACAAATCTATTCCGACAAGGTAAGAATCAGGATAACTCCTTCCGACTTTGTGCAGGGTTCTCCCGGCAGTTCCGACGATTTTTCCGTGAGCAACAATGCTGCACCGAGCGTATTTGTCCTGACTCCTTCGGGTTTGCAGTCGGACGACATCACGATTTCATACGTGCTTGTCGAGCCGGAAAACGAGTCATGCGACATAAGCGTTTATTACTCGGAAGACGCAGGTGCGACCTGGAACCCAGCTATAATGGGTTCTGGAGGAGACGGTACTGCCGGCCTTGTGGGTTCTCCGGGCGGCGCCAATTTTGAATATGCCTGGGATTCTGCCTTGAACGTGAAAGCGCCCGTGGCTCACCAGGACGATATTAGAATCAGGATAGTACCGACCGACCCTTATCGCGATGGCGCTTACGGACAGACCGGAGATTTCGAGGTAGACAACACGATACCGCCCAGCGTATCGATAACGAACCCCGGTTCGCCCAAGTCGGCCAACGTTTCCATTGATTATCTGCTTTACGATGCCGACAGCGAGTTCTGTTCCGTTATCGTCGAGTTCACCACGGGGGCGGTCTGGCTGGCAGCCGCTCAGAGTGGAGGCGACCCGACGACGGGGCTCGATTCCTCTCCCGGCGGAACTGCGCATACGTTCGTCTGGGATACGATAGCCGACGGCGTCGGGACAATCGGGCTGGAAAGCGCGAGCTTCAGGATTCTTCCTTCCGATTTGAAGACGGGCACTTCCGCTCTTGTCGGTTTCGACGTGAACAACGCTGGCGATGTGCCGTGGGCCGAGGTGGATACGCCCGCGGTCGAGCAGAGCGGCAGCATGAATCTCTCCTATACGCTTTACGACCCGACTTCCGACCTTTGCGATGCGTACGTCCAGTACTCCACGGACGGCGGCGCGAGCTGGCACGATGCCGCCGGAAGCCCGAGTACGAGCCTGAGTTCTTCCCCGACCGGCGTTTCGCATAGCTTTATATGGGATTCAGTATCCGATATCGGCCAGGTTTACAATGCGGGCGTCAAGTTGCGAGTGCGCCCCCACGACGGTTCGGAATGGGGCGACTGGATTGCCACCGGCTCGTTTGCCGTGAACAACAACGATGCGCCGGACGTGATTGTTGTAACCCCGGTCGTTACACAATCCGGGACTGTATTGATTAGTTATACGTTCTCCGACACGGAGAGCGACCTCTGCGACATATACGTCGAATATTCGGAAAATGGCGGCGGCTCTTACTCCGGGCCCGCAACGCCGGGGCCGGGCGGGGAGGGCGTCTCCGGACTGATATCCTCGTCGGGAGGTACGGCCCACATCTACTCCTGGAATTCAATTGCGGATATCGGCGCGACATGGCAGACCGATATTCGCATTAGGATTACACCCGCCGATGCTTATCGAAGCGGCGCTCCTGATGCCACCGGCGATTTCGAAGTGAATAACACCAATTCTTCAATCTGGACCGGCGCAGAGGATACCGACTGGTTCAATCCCTCGAACTGGGATGGAGGTACGCCGTCATCGACAAGGGATGTTTTCGTCCCGGCAGGCGCGCCTCGATATCCTGTAATAATCAACGACAGTTCCGCGAAATCGCTCATAATTGAAAATGCAGCGCAGGTTACGCTACAGAGCAATAAGGAATTGAGCGTTGAAAACGATGTAATTATTGGTGGAACATTCATATTTGATTCCCTTGCCGATAACCGGGGAGTTTTAACCGTGGCCGGTAATCTATCGCTCGGTTCAACCGGCCGGATAACGGCTGACGGCACGGGATACGGGCCGGGGAGCGGCGATTCTCCCGGAGGAAACGGTGTCGTGGGAAGAGCAGGCGGCGGAGGCGGGCATGGCGGCTACGGCGGCTACGGTGAAACGTCTGTCGTGGGAGGTTCGCCCTACGGCTCAGTTCGGGAGCCTATCGCGGCCGGAAGCGGGGGCGGAAGCGGCAGCAACGGCGCGGGCCCCGGAGGAGCGGGCGGCGGAATTATCAGAATCAATGTTACCGGGACGTTTCTTCTTGACGGGGTCGTAAGCGCAAACGGAGAAGACGGCCTGGAAGGAAGCAGCAATGCGGGCGGCGGGGGCGGCGCAGGCGGAAGCATCTGGGTTTCATGCGCCACGCTTGCAGGCTCGGGCAGGTTCGAGGCGAACGGCGGCGACGGCAAAGGCAAGAACTTTATCGGCGGAGGCGGCGCGGGCGGCAGGATTGCAGTCTATTACTCGGACGCCTCGGGCTTCTCGGGGCAGGCCATTTCAATCGCAAGTCCCGGTGCAGGCTTCGCCGAAGGCGCGGCGGATTACGGGTTCGGAAGCATCATCTTGGTCGATGACAACGACGACCTTTCTATTTTTACCGATACTCTTTTCAATGCGAGCAATTATACATTCAACGATATTACAATCTTCAGCGGCGCAACTTTCGCGCTCGATTCCTACGCGGCGGGTGAAAAGAAGATAAAAGTTTCAGCCCAAGGTAACTTTGTTATAGAAGCTGGAGCGATTGTTACCGGAAGCTATCTCGGATTCAGAAATCACAATGGCGATGGTCCGGGTGAAAACAGCGGTTCCAATAGTCAGGGCGGTGGTGGTGCGGGCTACGGAGGAGATGGTGGCGACGGCGAAGCCAGTCCGGATAGCGGTGGGGATGCTTACGGCGACCCTACTAAAGCCGACAAGCTTGGAAGCGGTGGCGGGGATGCCTACGATGCCTCGGGGACGACCGACATTCGTGGAGGATTCGGCGGCGGATGTATGGAACTTAATGTGACTTCTACAATTACAATAAACGGTATCATTTACAGCGACGGGCAGGATGGCCACAGGGATGATGCTGGCGGCGGTTCCGGAGGGGGCATCAAGGTCAAGGCTCCCGTCATAACAGGTTCTGGCTTCATATATTCGCGTGGCGGCAATGGCCTCGATAGCGGTGGCGGCGGTGGCGGTGGCCGGGTGCGTCTGGAGACTTCCACAGATACCTTTACAGGAACTATTAATGTCAGCGGTGGAACGGGATTTAATAACGGGGCAGACGGTACGATAGTGCGGCCTTGATAAGCATGATGGTCTTATGAAAGAACCTTTGATAGATTTCGGTGAGATAGCGCTCGAAAAGGGATATATTTCACATGCCCAACTTCAGGAGTGCAGGAAGATATCAGAATCCACTAATACCCCCATTGCAAAAGTCCTCGTTGATAAGGGCTATCTGAAGGATGAGCAAAGTAATGTTCTCAGTGAAACGCAGGATAAAACTGCAGTTGAGAAGGGTCTGTCTGACAAAACGGAGAACCTCGACAGCCTTATCGTTGCTCATTCAGAATATATAAAAACAGGTGAGTTGTTAGAGAAAGACGGCAGTCTTGTGCTTGAAGAAGAATCATCGAGTGAATATGAAAGCAGTTTCTTCGGCAGTATTACCATCGAGATGGGATTTGCCAAGAGCGGGGAAATCCAAAAATGTGTCCAGGAACAAGCGGAGAGAATGCAAAAAGGCAGGAATCAGCGCCTTGGCGATATTGCAGTCGAACTTGGCGTACTCAAACCCGAACAGATTTCACAAATCCTGAGCCTGCAGGGGGCCGCGGCCGTTGTTTGTCCTAACTGCGGCGCTACGTATGACCCGGCCAAGTTGCCTCAAGGCGAGAGATGGCGCTGCAACAAATGCAACAATACTATTGAAATTCCGGTTTCCCCCCGGAGCGAGAAGGATAAAAAAGAAATAACAGACAGGGCGAAAAAACTCAGGGAAGAATACATTCAAACGCGAAAAAAAACCGGAGAAAGGTCGTTCGGCGACTACATGCTGATGGGCAAAATCGCCCAGGGCGGCATGGGCATAATTTATAAGGCAAAGCAGAAAAGCCTCAACAGAATCGTCGCCCTGAAGGTGCTTATCTCGGGAGAGCATGCCAGCCAGGAGATGATAGACCGGTTCATGCTCGAGGGGCGCGTCGTCGCACGCCTGAAACACCCCAATATCGTGCCGATTTTCGATATGGGAGTGCTCGGCGGCAGGCACTTCTTCGCAATGGATTTTATCCACGGTGAAAGTCTCAGGCATGTTTTAATCCATCAGGAGAAAGTTCCTCTACTTCGCGCCCTTGAATGGACCAGGAAAGTCGCGAGCGCTCTCGATATGGCGCACGAGCAGAATATTATTCACAGGGATGTGAAGCCGGAGAATATCCTGATTGACGAGACCGGCGAGCCGCAGGTGACGGATTTCGGCCTGGCCAAGGATGTCGAACTCGATTCCGGCATGACGCAGGCTGGCCTTATCATGGGTACGCCCGCCTACATGTCCCCTGAGCAGGTTAGCGGCGACAGGGAACTCGTGGACAGAAGAAGCGATGTTTACGCCCTCGGCTCGGTGATGTATGAAATGCTGACGGGTGAAAAGGTAATCGATTTCAAGGAAGGCAGCGGCCTTTCAGACCTTCTCAAGCTCATAATGGAAGACCCCGTTCAGCCAAGAAAGCTAAACAGGAGCATACCCGGCGAGGTCGAGACAATCTGCCTCAAGGCGCTTGATAAAGATCCCGACAGGAGATACCAGACCGCGAAGGGATTGGAAGAGGACATTAACCGCTACCTCGCCGGCGAGCCTATCAAAGCGCGACCTGCGAGCCTCTCTTACAAGCTGATGAAAAAAATCAAGCGCAACAAGGCCGTTACCGCGGCCGTCCTGTCGGCATTGATTTTTATTGCGTTGACCGCAGCCTATTTCGTTAACCGGCAAATCAACGAGCAGCGTGCGCGCGCAAATCAGGTGCAGGATTTTCTTTTAAAAGCGAAAACGGCCGTCGAAAACCAGAATTACGATTCCGCCGTCAGCTTCTATACGAGAACGCTGGGCCTGGAGGAAGACAATATGGAGGCACATCTCGGCTTGCAGAGAGCCAGGGATGAGCAGACGAGAGAGGCGGAGCTTCGCCGGAAACGCTTGAGAACGGAGCAGGCGCTGGATATCTCGAACCAGGCCTCGGAACAGCTCAAATCGGCCGGGGAACTGCTCAAGGATCCGAAGGAGAGGAAGCAGGCGAAAAAACTGCTTTACGAGACAATCGGCCTTTTCGACAAAGCGCTTTCGCTTGACCAGGAATGTCTTGCGGCACGCAAAGGCAAGTTCGAATCGGCCGAGGCACTCGGTCTGGTTTCGCTCGAGGACAAGGATTTCGGCGTGGCGGTGCTCATGTTCTCGCTGGCCGAGGCGATGCGCATTGACGACGAGAGGGCGAAGAAAAACCTCGCACGCGCCGAGAACGCCCGCATGAAAGCAGAGCAGATTGACAAGTTTATCGAAGAAGCCAGGGTGCAGACGGCCCAGGGCCAGTGGGAATCGGCGATTCATTCCTACGAGCTCGCGTTGAAGTCGGAGGCGCTCAAGCCCGATTTGCGCCGTGAACTGGAGCAGTCGATAAAAGAAGTCAAATACATGAAATCGTATTCCCTCGCCGAAAAGAGAATCGCCGAGGGCGACAGGCAGGGGGCCCTCGACTCCCTCCTCGATGCTCAGAGCCACAAAACTACCGAGGATGCCGACAAAAGAATTCGACATCTCCGCTACCTGATTTCGATGGAAAAAGCCCGGACGGTAAGAAAACAGGGTAATTTGTTGGAGGCTCTCACGTATTACGAAGAGGCCAGAAGCAATGCGCAGACCCCCGAGGACATAGATGTCGAGATTTCGGCTTGCCGTTCCGAGGGCTATGACGCGGCCATGAATCAGGCCGCCTTTCTCGCGCAGGAGAAAAAATGGGAACGGGCGGCCGAATATGCCAGAAAAGCACTTGTTTTCAGGGAGAACGACTCGAAGGCGAAGCATCTTGAAAACGAATACAAGCTGGTTTCTCAATGTCCCGAAAACATGGCGTACCTTCTTTCGAGTGAATACAAGCTCGGCAGCATCGAGCCCGACGACCATAATCCAGAGCGTACCGAAAAGATAGGAATGTTTTTCATTGATAAGTTCGAGGTTGCTAACGAAGATTACAGAGAATTCATGGCTGCCGGTGGATACGGGGACGAAAGCCTCTGGAACGCCGAAGGGTTCAAGCTTGTCGGCGGTTTTATCGACAGGACGGGCAAAACAGGTCCGGCGACTTGGGAGCATGGCAGCTTCCCTATAGGAAAAGATGACTGCCCCGTGACCGGCATATCATGGTACGAGGCTTCGGCCTACGCGAAGTGGGCTGGTAAGCGTCTGCCATCGAAGGACGAATGGGAACTGGCGGCAAGCTGGGAGCCGCAGACCGGGAAAAAGATGGTTTTCCCGTGGGGCGACGAATGGAACATGGAGGCCGGGAATTTCGCTTCGGGCGAACCGGCGCCCGTGGGCAGGTTCTCCAAGGACAGGAGTCCCCTCGGATGCTTCGATATGGGCGGCAATGCGTTCGAGTGGACCGCCTCGAAGCTCTACGAAGGTTATCACGTTATAGAAAGCGGGACTTACGGGCTTTCCGAAAGCTCGCTTCGCCGGCTTGCGCGCGCGGCCAAGCGCAAGTCAATGAATACGGCGGCCCGGTATTCAAATATAGGATTCAGGTGCGCTCTCACCCCGAAAGGGGATTCGAAAGACAAGGAAAAATGATTAAGCGCTTGATAGTTCTCATGGCGATTCTGATGACGGCTTGCGGCTGCTCGGGCGCACTCGTCGCGCTTCGGGAAGACAGGCAGTTCCGCGAACTCGTGGAAAACAGCCCGCCCCCTCTGCCTTATTCTATTTGCATAGGCTCTGCCGAGTCGGCGTTCAACCCGGAAGAACTCAACAAGGGCGAGGAGGAGCATTTCCATTTCATGCCCGGTCGCGAAGGTCTGAGAAGTGCGTTAGCCGAGGTCTTGTCGCAGGCGCACATATTCGAGGAAACGAAGCAGCTCGACGCGGCGAGTGCGGAAAACTTCGGGGAATCGATGAAAACCGCGTGGGACGAGAATTTCGACATTCTGGTTCGCACAAAAATAAAAAAGTGCAGAGTCTCTTTCGAGGGCAATACGGGATGGTACATACCCAATCTCGGGCTCTGGTTCTATCTCATGGTTCCGAGCTGGTGGATAAGGGATGAGACCTACAAGCTCGAGATGGACGTTTCGGTCGAATACTACAGCGTGCATACGGAGGAGTTGATTCACAAGGCCGACATCTCGGTATCCGAAAAACGAAACCTCGACGACTTCCAGCGCGGGTGGAGCCTATTCGGAATATTCACAGTGCCCGGCTCGCTCGGCCAGTCAGACTGGCGAAAAATATCCTCGTGCCTCCTGCCGGGGGTGACGAGAGACCTGCAAATCTCGCTTGCCAAAAACATGCTCGAACATTTCTCCGGTGCTGCTCAAGACTCGCAGTTCAAGAAAGCCATGAGCAAGACACTCGCGGTCGTCGTCGGGCTTTCCAGGTATGGCGGCGCGAACATCCCGAAACTCAGGTACGCTGAGGAAGACGGACTCGGATTCTACAATTATCTCATGGATAAAAACGGCGGAGGACTGCTGCCCAAACACGCCGTCTTCCTGCGCAACGAGGCGGCTGCGAAACAGGCGATAACAGGTGCGATAACAGATTTCGCGGGGAAAAAAGCGAAGAAGAACGATAAAATTGTTATCTATTTTGCAGGTTACGGTTGCATGGCCAACGATGCTTCGGAGAAGGATAGCGACGATGAAGCTTTCATCGCAGGCTACGATACCGATATGGAAAATGTCCAGGAAACGGCGATATCGCTTGATGATTTGAAACAACTCATCGAAGGCATGGATTGCAAATCCGCCGCCCTGATTTTAGACGCCTCATTCCAAAGCGAACTGTTCCTGCGTGCGCTCTCGAAACCGGGCGATGAGAAGAGCTTCGACCCCCTGAGCGAGATAGCGGGCGATGGCAGAATCTCGATTATAAGTTCCTGCAGCCGCGGCGAAGGCTCACTCGAGCTTGACCACTTCAGGCACGGCATATTCACTTACTACCTGCTCGAAGGGCTTGGCGGCAAGGCGGACGCCGACAGGGACGGGACGGTCACGGTGAAGGAAGCGTTCGATTACCTCGACGAAAAGGTGACTGTCGAATCGACCGTTGAGAGCTTCCCGCAGCACCCGCGCCTCTACGGCAGAACCTCCAACCAACCCCTCTCAAAATAATTCGCCCGACCTCCGCTTCGCTGGACAATACCGACAGTATGTGTTATACTATTTAAGTATGAAGGTTTTGCATGATTTACAATCAAGGTATTTAATGAATTTGGAAGAGAGCAGGCAATGAGAACCATGCGCCTGATGATGTGGATTACTATAGTATGTTTAATCATGAGTGCGGACATTGCCAAGGCAGACATGAGATTGCATTTATCCCGCCGCGAACTATCCATGAGAGCGGAGGTAATTGTGATCGTCAAAGCTCCTGAGCCGCTGCACCCGTGGAGCGAGAAAGGCATTATGAGAGCTAAAGGTCCCGAAAAGGCCGTGAAATTCAGGGTGCTTGAGGTAATCAAGGGCGAAGGAATAAAAACTGCGGATACCATATCGGTAAATGGATTGTCGGAATATACTCTCGAAAGAGCATACTGGCGGGTTTCCGGGCGCAGAAAAGCGCCTTTGCCCGAAATAACAAAAGGATTGTTTTTCCTCCAGTCGGATAAGGATGCAGAAGAAGAGGGAACATATCAGCTTGAAGCGACTGGTATTCGTTATCTCACGGAGAAAAATGAAGTTCTATACCCTCTACAGAAGTGCAATCCAGGTCCGTGGGCACTCACGCTGGCTCAGGATACGAAATGGGACGAGGTTGTTGAGAAGATACGCTTCGACCTTTCAGTACTCGAAGATGTAACGGCGCTTAAGAGAATTGAAGATCCGGTTCAGCGCAACAAAGCTCTTTTCGACTGGATTGAGTCGAATAAAAAGAAGTTATGCGAATATGCCAAAGTCAAGACACATGATATGAGTTGGAGTACGCTTGAAGAATGGGTTTTTGAATGGATTATGGAAAGCTGCATCCCTGAAGACTGCTGGCGGGCGCTTAAACTTTATACTGAAATCGTACCAAAGTCTTTTCGTGGCCCAACGGTTGAGTTACCATGTTTTGCTTCTTCTGAAGGGCGGAAGCTGCTTGTCGCAATTGCAATAGATGAGAGAATGCCTGATTCAGATAGAATCTGTGCACTTCGTTGGCTGAGATGTGGTACTTTTGAACCATATTCGCGCAAGAAGTTGCCGGAACATCTTGTTATGGTTACTGTTGATGAGCAGAAGGAAATACTTGAGAAGTTGATACCGCTTCTGGAATCGGAGAATTCACAGATACGTGAAGCGGTTGTGGAGTCCGTCCGTGACTTGAGCAATCCAACTCAGGGCTCGATGCCGGAGTTTGATGTGAAATACGCATTGCCATCATTGGTTGATGCATATGATGCTGAAAAGCCTGGGAAGATACGCAACAAGATGGCAGTGGCGGTAAGAGCAGTTGGAGGAGATAAATACTGGAATGAACTTACAGGCAATCCTTTTGGACTTGTCGTATTGCTTGATGGCTTAAGGGTTTCTGATAAAAATGCAACTTTCTCGCTGCATCTTAGTTTTGCTTCCGTGGAAATCCCGGAATGTCCTACAATGATACTTGAGCTTATTGGCGATATGGGCAAGATTATTGAGAAAAAAAGCATGCCGTTTCCTTTATTCTATCCTAAGAAAGAATGGAAAGAAATAACCACGCGAGGCATTTACGGTGCGGCAATTCTTTTTGATGGGCTGGCAATCGGGCAGTGGCGTATTACAGTAAAAGGTAAATGTAAGTCTGTTAGAGAAAAACTGGAAGGTGAATGGATTTCTGAAGCTGAGATATTCATAGTGCCTGAGCTTAAAAAAGAACCGGACAATACCACAAAGCAGTTACAGCCGGAAAAAAAGTAAAATTCTGTTTTTCTAATCTTCTGAAATTTTTTTTCTCCTCGTAACTTGTTGCTATTATTGGGGTTGCGAAAGGTGGGGAGATTATTTTAAGATATTTCAGTATATTTAGAATATTTTCCTTGACTTCTGCGTATAATAGAGTAAAATAGCATTGAAAATGAGGAAAAGGCGTTGGGCAGTAAAATTTAACTATCTGGCGCGAAAACGACTTTCAGGGGTGAAAAAAATTACAAATCGCCCCCTTTTATATTTTAGGGTTACGTCGAAATGAGAGAATTAAGGGTAAACGTAACTTGTTGTGGTAAAAGGAGTTACATTGCATATCCTAAAATAAGGGATGTCGTAAGTGGGAGTTCGAAGTCATCTAAATTTGTAATTTCGGTATCGGGAGTTACAATTACGGGTATAGGATTTCCCCTATATTTGAAAGGCTTATCGGGATGAAAAAGGGCGGAAAAGTCAGACTCGGAATAAGCGCCTGCCTCTTCGGCGGCAGGTTCCGCTACGATGGTGCCGACAAGCGCGACGAGCAATTAATAAAAATGTTTAGCGATAAAGCCGAATTCGTTCCCGTATGCCCCGAAGTCGAATGCGGACTGAGCGTCCCCCGTGAACCAATGCATCTTACCGCTAGCCCGGATAAACCGCGGCTTATCGTTATCAGCACCGGAGAGGATTTGACGGACGTTATGAAAAATTGGATTGAAAAGCGAGTAGAAGAACTCGCCTCGGAGAATATAAGCGGTTTCATTTTGAAGGCGAGGTCGCCGTCATGTGCAATCGACGATGTCGAGCTTCACGGAGCAAACGGGGTTTCATTTGGAAAGGGTGCGGGCCTCTTCGCGAGAGCATTGATGAAACGGTTTCCTAACCTGCCCGTTTCGGACGAGGAAAAGCTGCGGGTTCCGCGGGCAAGGGATGATTTTATCGATAAGATTTTCAGTCGATTGACATGATAGAAGTGGGGGTTTTCTGGCATGCGACCGTTAGGTCGGTATCCGTTATATTCAGCGAGTCGAGTATCTCCCTCGAAGAGGAGAGCGCGAGTTCGGGCGTATTGCAGTCTTCCGACAGGTGGGCAAGGACTATGTTTTTCGGATTCTTCCGCGACTTCAGAATGTTCGAGAGGGCCTTCGCGCACTGGATGTTCGATAGATGGCCGGTATTGCCGAGGACCCATTCTATGGTGTCGGGATGCCTGTCGGAGTTTCGCTCCATTTCGACATCGTGGTTCGATTCGATTACGAGAATATCGGAGCCTTTGATATGAGTTACGATTTTGTCCGTGACATGCCCGAGGTCGGTTGCGTAGGAAACTTTCCGCCGGCCCGACTTAAGCGAGTAGCCGACAGGTTCGCCGGCGGCCATTTTGGTTGCATGCGAGACGCGGAAGGGCGTGACCTTGAAATCGCCGACCTGAAACTCTTCAGCGGGGAGGCGGTGAAGCAGTTTTCTTTCGCGCAGCTCGCCGAGACGCTTGTTGGAGCGCCTCCGCATCGCGCCGTGCCACGTCGCGACGGAGCAGTAGACCGGTATGCTGGTCGGATGGCAGAGGCGGTATGTCGAGTCGCTGAAGTGGTCGGTATGGCAGTGGGTGATAAGGACGGCGTCGATATCTTTGATGTCGAGCCCGATTTGAGAAAGGGAGGATTTGATGTAGCGGGCCGAGAGCCTGCCTGCATCGATAAGGACCGCGGTGTTTTTCGACCAGACGGCGGTGCAGTTGCCTTTGCTGCCGCTGCCTATGACGCAGACGTTAACGGGCATTGTCTCTCCCCTGATGTATTATTGAGATTATGCAGGAGCGGCGTTTGTCGGGCAAGTCTTTTCGAAAAAAACTGACTATTTTGCGGCAGGGATGTATAATTTGTGTTTAAGGAGGTTGCCTTGGACATTTATGCGCTTTTCGCGATAGCGGGCATGTCGTTCGCAATCGGATTCTCAGGCGCGATAATGCCCGGGCCGCTTCTTACGGTGGTTGTCAACCAGGCTGCGAGACGCGGTTTCTGGTGGAGCTTCCTTGCGGTCGTTGGCCACGGTATAGCCGAAGTGGCGATTGTCGCAGCCCTGATACTCGGTTTGGGCAGGCTTGTAGTCATGCCTTACGTCAAGGCCGGAATCGCTATAGCGGGCGGCGCAGTGCTCGTGATAATGGCCGTTATGATGTTCAGGAGCCTTTCGGGGCTTTCCCTTGTGAAGGAAACGGAGAAAGATGCAAAGGGCGGGGCGGTCTCGATTTTCCACGGAATAGTCGCGTCCATATCGAACCCGTACTGGATAATCTGGTGGGCTACCGTCGGGCTTGCGCTGATAACGAAAAGCTGGGAAGCCGGGCTAATGGGGGTAGGCTTTTTCTACGTTGGGCATATAATGAGCGACGTGGTCTGGTACTCGGCCGTGGGGGCGTCGATTTCGCTGAACCGCAGGCTGATGGGCGACCGCGTATACAGATGGATAGTGTTGTGCTGCGCTTCGGCGCTTCTGGGGTTCGGGCTATATTTCGAGGCTTCGGGTATCAAATTCATAATCTGAAATTGGAGGTCTGTCTTGTCCATTATCGCGGGATTTCCGGCGGAAATCACTTGGGAAAGTTTCAAAGTATATGCTGAAGCGGCATGGGTGAAGTCGCTTCTGATAGCACTCGGCGCGATGATAGCGCTTTTCATCTCAAGGCTCATTATAAAGATAATTATTAAGCGAGTCGAGCGTCCGACGGAAGATGACAAGAGAGAGTGGGAGCTCAGGGCAAAGACGCTTATCGGGATAACTAACAATTTCATAACAATCGGTCTTTTATTGGTGGCGTTCTTTCTAATACTTTCCGAGCTTGGAATCAATATCGCTCCGCTATTAGCTGCAGCCGGCATCGCCGGTCTCGCGATAGGGTTTGGTGCGCAAAGCCTGGTCAAGGACTTCCTTACGGGCTTTTTCGTTCTTCTGGAGAACCAGTACAGGGTCGGCGATGTTATCAAAATAGGTGATATCGGAGGAACCGTCGAGAAGTTCACCCTCCGAACGACAGTTTTGAGAGATATCGAGGGAACCATCCATTTTATACCGAACGGCGAGATTAAGACGGTCGGCAACATGACGTATCAATGGTCGAGAATGCTTGTCGAGGTCGGCGTCGCTTACAAGGAAGAAGTTGACAAGGTAATCGAGGTGCTAAAAAATCTTTCTTCCGAATTCTATTCCGAAGAGGGATGGAAGGACAAGCTTTTGGAGGAACCGCAGGTTGTTGGCGTCCAGGCGCTCGCGGACTCGCAGGTTACGATAAGGGTCATGGCGAAGGCGAAACCGATGACACAGTGGGAGCTTATGCGCGAGTTCCGCAGAAGGGTAAAGAACCGCTTCGACGAGCTCGGAATAGAGATTCCGTTTCCCCACCAGACGGTTTATTTGCGAAAAGAGAGTTAAAGTATATAAAAAATACGCCCGGCAGGATTCGAACCTGCGACCCCCGGTTTAGGAAACCGGTGCTCTATCCACTGAGCTACGAGCGCATTTGATATGACGGGGAATTTTATCGCCCAACCCTCATTGTTGCAAATGAAATTTCCTAATGCATGGCTTGATTCGGCGTGTAATCGAGCTTCTTTCGGTTAACTCTAATATATAGATTGACTTGACAGTAAAGCGCGGATGTCTGATAATACGCGCTCTGATAGTCCTTCATGCTCATGGGAGTATAAGCATGTCAGTTGGTGAGATGCCGAAGACGATAGGCGGGTACGAGATAATCCGGTCGCTGGGCAGCGGGGTGATGGGCGAGGTGTATCTCGGCCGCAAGGAGAACATCACGCACGCGATAAAGATACTCAACAACCGGGTGGCCCAGAAGCTGGATTCCGCGC
>Ga0272442_10002123_pt1 | contig 29152 bp, 31 predicted proteins | sample SSMForm2O_FD_200262 | JGI IMG/M metagenome (GOLD analysis project Ga0272442, IMG submission 200262) | Marine sediment archaeal communities from Little Sippewissett salt marsh, Falmouth, MA, United States - SSM-Form-2O | ecosystem: Environmental > Aquatic > Marine > Wetlands > Sediment ...
TTTTTTACTCCTATAAAATTAATAAAATTGAATCGATTTGGATGAAAAAGAAAAATGTGAACCCCAGACAATTACAGGGTTCACAGAAGAAATGGAGAAACATCCAGGATACTTCACCTATTACTGGGACCCCGAGAAAGGCAGGCTGCTCCTCGAGATAGATAAGCTGGAGACGGAGTTCCTCTACATCAACAGCCTGAAGGCCGGGATAGGCAGCAACGACATCGGGCTGGACAGGAACCAGCTGGGCTCCACGAAGGTCCTCAAGTTCCAGCGCATAGGACCCAAGGTCCTGCTGACGCAGGTTAATTACCGGTACCGGGCCGTAAGCGATAACCCCAAGGAAAGGGAAGCCGTCGAGGACGCCTTCGCCAAGTCGGTCATCGGCGGATTCACCGTGGAGGCAGAGGAAGATGGAAGGGTGCTAGTCGACGCCACCGATTTCTTCCTCAGGGACGCCAAGCAGGTGGTTCAGCGCCTCAAAGAAAGGGAGCAGGGCGATTACGAGCTGGACCCTAAACGTTCAGCCATATACCTGCCGGCCACGAGTAACTTCCCCAAGAACACCGAGATAGAGGCCATACTCACCTACCAAGGCAAGGACGCCGGCGACTGGCTCAAGAGCGTGACACCCGAACCCGAGAACGTCACCGTTAGGCAGCATCACAGCCTCATCGAGCTCCCCGACGGCGACTACGCTCCCCGCAGGTTCGACATCAGGAGCAGCTACTTCTCGGTGGGCTTCATGGACTACGCCACTCCGGTCACCGAGCCCATCGAGAAACGCTACATATGCAGACACAGGCTCAACAAGAAGACCCCAGGCGCCGAGGTGAGCGACCCCGTTGAGCCCATAGTATACTACGTGGACCCCGGCGTACCCGAGCCCATAAGATCGGCGCTCATCGAGGGGGCGGGGTGGTGGAACATTGCCTTCGAGAGCATCGGCTACAGGGACGCCTTCAGGGTGGAGACGCTGCCAGACGGCGTCGACCCCATGGATGTCAGGTACAACGTTATCAACTGGGTTCACCGAAGCACGAGGGGGTGGAGCTACGGCATGACGGTCACCGACCCAAGGACAGGCGAGATCATCAAGGGCCACGTGAGCCTAGGCAGCCTGAGGATCAGGCAGGACTTCTTGATCGCCATGGGCCTCATGGGCGAGTACACCGAGGACGAGGACAACTCCTCCGAGGCCTTCGAGATGGCGCTGGCGCGGATAAGGCAGCTCAGCGTGCACGAGGTGGGGCACACCCTAGGGCTTGGACACAACTACGCCAGCAACATCAACGACAGGTCAAGCGTCATGGACTACCCCGCCATGTGGGTTAAGGAAGAAGACGGGAGACTCGACCTCAGCGAAGCCTACGAGAAGGGGGTAGGCGAGTGGGACCTGGTGAGCATCGAGTACGGCTACCAGGACTACCCCGAGGGCGCGGACGAGGACGCCGAACTGGACAGGGTGCTGAACGACGCCTTCGGCCGCGGGCTCCTATACCAGCCCAGCAGGGACGCAGGGCCAGGAAGCGCCAGCCCCTACGCGGCGTACTGGATAAACGGGGTAGACCCGGTGGAGGAGCTCCACAGGGTGATGAAGGTGAGGCGGGTCGCCTTGGATAGCTTCGGCGAGCACAGGATCAGGATGGGCACACCCTTGGCCTACCTAGAGGAGCCTCTGGTGACCACGTATCTGTTCCACAGGTTCCAGCTGGAGTCGACGGCCAGCGTGCTGGGTGGGCTCTACTACCACTACAAGGTGAGGGGCGACGTACAGGAACATCAGCGAGTGGTGCCCGCCGAGGTGCAGACAAGGGGGCTCGATGCCTTGCTCGAGACGATCACCCCGCAGGCGCTGGCGCTGCCGGACGAACTGCGGGATCTGATGCCTCCACGCCCTCAGCACCTAGCCCAGACACGAGACCTCTTCCCCGGGCGAACCGGGCTTACCTTCGACCCCATGGCGGCAGCCGAGACGGCCGCAGGCTTGACCATCGGCGTCATACTACACCCTGAACGCGCGGCACGCCTAGTGGAGTATCATTCACGCGACCCGGGTCTACCCGGGCTAGGAGACGTAATAGACAGGCTCTTTGACGCTACCTGGCTGACGGTGTATGAGGACGGTTATCACCAGGAGCTACAGCGCGTAGTGAACAACATAGTACTCTACTACATGGTTGAGCTCGTGAAGAACAACGAAGCCCCGGCCACGGTTCGAAGCCTCGCCCATCTCAAGCTGGTGCAGCTCAACGAGAGGGTTTGCGAGATGGAGACCGAAGACGAGGCGCAGCTATCCCAGTACCTCTACCTCGGCACCATACTGGAGCAGCTGGAGGAAAACCCTGCAGCCCTGAATCTGACGCCTCCCGCCGAGCCCCCCATGGGGCCCCCCATCTAACCCCGCTCCGCGCCCATCCTTTTGTCTCGGTTTTTATAACACCGTATTCTTGAAACTGATGGTCATCATGAGTGTCAGACAGAAGGCGCCTGGCGGTGATTTCAGGAAATGCGACGTGTGCGGCTACGACCGGGGATTCCACTCCTCGTTCGTGAAAGACGGCGAGAAACATAGAGTCATACTGATCTGCCCGGAATGCGGGACGAGATACGACGCAGGCTGGATGATCAAGCTTCCGCCAGAGTGAAGATGTTTGACCTTTTAAGCCGCCTGAGAGACCCGTCGATATTCCAGGGGAGCCTGAAGAAGACAGGCTACTTTGAAGGCTGGTACTTCAAACAGGTCGGGCCAAAGGGAAAGAGAAAGCTGGCCGTTATCCCAGGAGTCTCCCTCACCGGTGGGAACAGCCACGCCTTCATACAGGTATTTGATGGGTACTCGGGGGAGGCCCACTACGTCTCATACGATCTGGAGGAGTTTGTACCGGGTAAACAGCCTTTCAGCTTGAGGGTTGGAGACAGCTGTTTTAATCTATCAGGCATGGACCTAGAAATCTCCGAGCCGAAGATAAACGGCTCAATCCGTTACTCGCATCACACCCGGCTAGGGTACAGGTGGTATGATAGAGGCATAATGGGGTGGTACGGCTATGTTCCATTCATGGAGACCTACCACGGCCTGCTTAGCATGGATCACGCCGTTGAAGGCTCCCTGGAGATAGCGGGACAGGTACACGTGTTCGACGGCGGCAGAGGCTACATAGAAAAGGACTGGGGACGGAGTTTCCCCTCCTCATGGGTATGGATGCAGTCAAACGGGTTCCCCAACCCCAAGACAAGCCTAATGATATCAGTGGCCTCGATACCCTGGCTGGGATCGACATTCGTCGGCCACATCGCAGTGATGCTGGTCGACGGGAAGATAATCAACATGTCCACCTACATGGGCGGCAAGATAAGGTCTCTAAATATAGACGGGCATGACGTCTCGTTAAAAATTGAGACCCGGAGCCACGTCCTTGAGGTTGAAGCGAGGAAAGGGGAGTCCATCGTCCTCCGCTCACCCAGAAGAGGCGAGATGACCGGCAGAACCATTGAAAGCCTGTCAAGCGAATTAGACATGAACCTCTTCTCGAAGATGGACCACGTAACTCTGTATTCTGGAACCGGAGTAAACGCTGGGCTAGAGATAATGGACGAAGACGACGAACTGGCGCGTGGCCTGAAACTAGCATAAAGCATTGGCCAGCCTTTAATTTCAACCGTTCATCACAGCATCCATGCCAAAGGTTAAAGTCGGGGAGGAGGCGCCGGGCTTCACTCTGAAAGACCAGGACGGTGTGCCAGTGTCGCTGAGCGAATACAGAGGCAGAGGCAACGTGGTGCTGTTCTTCTACCCGAAGGACTTCTCGCCAGGCTGCACGAAACAGGCCTGCAGCTTCAGGGACAGCTACGAGGACTTCACGGACCTGGGCGCCGAGGTAATAGGGGTCAGCGGCGACAGCGTCGAATCCCATAAAGAGTTCCTGGACACCTACCTGCTCCCGTTCACTCTTCTAAGCGACCCACGCGGCGAGACACGGTCACTATACGGGGCGACCAAGGGCTTCGGCCTGCTGCCTGGGCGCTACACCTACATAATCGACAAGAGTGGGGTGGTGAGGCACGTCTTCACGAGCGAGACAAACATGCAAAGACACATAGACGAGGCGCTGAGGATACTACGGAAGATCACAGATTAACCTGTTTCAAGTCGTATCTTAAACTGTGAGCTAGGAGTACCGTCGCCAAACTATTTATCTCAGACACATAAGACGGAAAGAGAACTTCAAACCATAAGCCTGGAACAGATCATGGGGAAGCCCATGTTGATACTAAAAGCGGGTTAATACAGGGATTCGATAACCCCTAAAAACAAAAAATAAGCCATAAACACGAAGGGGGCTACCAGATGCTGGGATACCTCAAGTAATATGCTAAGAGAGGCGTCATAGCAGTCGCAACCACCTACTACCTGGTCCTCGTCACGTTCCTCACAGCCTACATCCACCCCATCCGAGCCGTTACAGTAACCATAGACGACTACAACGAGGCCGAGGTAGAGCTAGCCATGATACTACTCAGCCTGCCCGCCGCCGCACGCCATCTATTAGACGGGCTGCGAAACACGCCCTGTGAGGAGCCGAGGAAGACCCATGTTCAGGTAACCCGTGCACGAGAAGATCACGTAGAGCTTCGCACGGAGCCTCCAGAAGCCTCAACCACTACCTGATCGCTCTCAAACGGGAGGGTCAACACGTTGTTAACGGCCCCTAGAAGCACCTCCAGGGTGACCGGTTTCTTGAACAGTAAAAAGTCCTTGAAACTAATAGACTCCACGATCTTGATGGACTCGTCGTAGCCTGTGACGAATATCAACCCCATCGATTCATCGATCTTCCTTAGTTCGACGGCTACTTGATCCCCACGTATGTCGGGGAGAAACATGTCCAACAAGGCGAGGCTGAACCTTGATTCCCTAGCTTTATCTATGGCGATACTCCCTTTCGAGGCCGTCTCGACGACGTATCCTTCATCCTCCAGCACCCAGCGGAACAGCTCAAGGATGCTCTGATCGTCGTCCACGACTAGAATGGAGTGCTCCATCGGTTTCTTTGACAGATATTTTTAAAAAAACAATGTGGATCAAGAGATAATATTCGTAAACCTAGTTTTCTCCTAAAAAACGTGAAATGTGTATAAGTTATTAAAAGGCAACAAAACCACGCCCAAAAAAGGACTAAGCATGAAAATATGACGGGTCCAACCATCACGCTGAAACTTTCATCTTTGGAGGATTCATTATCTATAAAATATTTTTACGGAGAGACCTAGGTGCTGCCAAGGAGAAAACGAACAAGGTCATTCTATGGGGGTTTCTATACCGGAAAATCCTGTGCGAGTCCAGATAGACAACGAAAATATAGATACAAGATACTCGACGGAGATGAAATACATCCAAAAGTTGGATGGTTTTGAGGGGGGCCTCATCTCCGAGCTAGGAGGGAAAGCGTTCAACCTCAACACGCTGATCTCAATGGGCGTGAATGTTCCACACTGCTTCACGATTAAAACCAACGCCTATAAAGTTTTCACGCAGCAACCCAAGCTACGAAACGCCATAGAGAACTTCATTGAAGGGTCAGAGTCTCTTGCTCTAGAGGAGCTGCAGTCAGGAACTGGGGGCCTCAGAGAGCTGTTCTTCAAACTCCCGATGCCCGGAGAAGTGGTAGACGAAATCACGGCGGCGTACAGCGAGTTGACTGGGGAAGAGGCGCCGGGTCCCGGCGTCAGCGTCCGGTCGTCGGCGACGTCAGAGGACTTGGCTGAGGCAAGCTTTGCCGGGCTCCACAGCACCTATCTTAGTGCCTCGGGGATGGAGGAGGTCTTGTCGGCGGTAAGGGGTTGCTGGGCGTCCCTGTGGAGCGCAGGAGCCGTATCATACAGGCAGCGATGCGGGTTTGACCACTCAAGCGTAGCCATGGGAGTCGTCGTCCAGCGCATGGTGCCCGCGGACAGTTCTGGGGTGATGTTCACCTCGAACCCGGTGAAACCGAACAGGAGAGAATTAATGATAAACTCCGTCCATGGGCTGGTCGAGGCCCTGGTCTCGGGGGAGGCCATCCCAGACGTCTTCACCGTAGACAAGGAATCGATGGACATACTGAAGAGAAACCTATCCTCCAAGGCCATGAACGCCCCCAGAATCGCCGCATCGGTCCAATGAAGATGTCGCGTCCTTGACAGACACTCAGATTCATAGACTCGTGGAGCTGGGGATGAGCATCGAGGAGGGCTTCGGTGAGCCCCAGGACATAGAGTGGGCGATCGCGGGGAACGAGATCCACGTCCTCCAGTCGAGGCCCGTCTTCACTCTCCTGTCGAGACACGACATTTGGCGTCAGAGATCCCCGGCCCAGATATCCATAGAGAAGCCGGTGATCGAGAAGAGGCTCAAAGAGAAGAGGCAGAAGGTTAGCATTGACAGGGAAGCCCGCTACCGTAGGGCCGTTGATCTCAGGTCAGACTGGGATGACATTATAATGCCTAGCCTCGTCGAGGAGATCAACGAGATCAAGAGACTCGACTTCGGGTCCATGTCGGACCATGAGCTGGCGTCCTGCTTCAAGGAAGCGGTGTCCGCCAACAGGGAGCACTATAGGGTGAGGATCATGGTGGGCGGCCTCATTCACTCATACATGAACCCTCGAATCCACATATCCAAGACCGTGTTGAGGAGAGGCGGCTCCATCACGGTGTACAAGAAGCTGAGGGTCAAGTTCAAGGACTATAAAACGAAGCCCGGTTAAACCACGTCCGGTTCTTTCCCTTAACCGATTTCCTTCTCTATCTGATCCAAGTCATGGGGAGGGTACCCCGAGTAGTATTTACTCACATAGCAGTAGACGTCGAGGGATTCAAGGTACTGATTTATTCGATGGGTCCAGCGACGGTTCCTCTCCGAGGCATCGAGCTCCACCATTCCCTTCCCACCGTCCACCTTCCGTCTATCCCCCTCTAAGCGTATGTAGACGTAGCCGCCGGTGACCCGGTCTATCGTTGGGAGCCAAGGATGCTCCTGCTGGACTACGCATATCCCCTTCTCTGCGAAAACGTCGAGGATGGCCTCCTTTGTCCACGCCTCATCCCTGAATTCTACGGCGTACCTGTGGCGTAATGGTAAGGTGGATAGGAGTCCGGTTAGAGCGGGGGCTTCGTCTGGCTTGAAGCGGGGCGGCAGCTGCAGAAGGAGGGGGCCCAGCTTGGAGCCAAGCAGCTCCATGTTTGATATGAAGGCGTCCAGCTTACCCTCCGGGTACCGTAGCCCTGGGCTGTGGCTTATGCTACGCGGGAACTTGGCCAAGAAAACGAAGCCCTCCAGCGCCGCGGCCGCCCAGCTCTCCACCGTCTCCCTGCGGGGTATCCTGTAGAAGGTGCTGTTTATCTCCACTGAGTTGAAGCGTCTCGCGTACTCCCTTAGGTACTCCTCCGGCTTGAGCCCCCGGTAGAGTCCCCAGAACCCGTAGCTCCAGCCCATAGAGCCCAGGTATAGCTTACCTGCCATGCGAATCATCCTCCTATCTTGAATAACAGCCACTCGTTCTTCTTTGAGCCAGACATCTTTACGAGCTCGTACCTCCCGCTCAGCCTCTCTCCGCTGAATACGACGGTTATCTTGTCACGCCCCCACTTAACGGGGACGTAGAAGCCCCTGTCCCAGATGCTCACGTCGCCGGCTCCGTACTGGCCCTCCGGGATCACTCCCTCGAAGCCACCGTACTCCAGGGGGTGGTCCTCTGTCTTCACGGCGAGGCGCCTGACGCCGCGTTCAAGCGGGACGCCTTTGGGGACGGCCCAGCTCACTAGGACGCCGTCCCTCTCTATCCGAAGGTCCCAGTGGGTGCGCCTCGCGTGGTACTCCTGGACCGCGAAGCTGTTACCCGACCCGGCCGCGGCTCTTCCCACGGGCTCGGGCGTCGAGCCGAAGTCCCGCTTCCGGTAGTAGTCCTCCAGCTTCTTTGGCTTCACCTGAGCCAGGCTGCACAGCCGGGGCGGCTTATCGTGTCTGAACCCCTGGAAACGAGGAGCCCTGAGCCGGTTATCCTCGGTCAACGCCTGGTACCCGATCTTAGCTACGAGCTTGGGCTCGACCCAGACGGTGCCTTTTGGGATGTCAGGCTCGTCAAACCACGGCTCATCGACTCGGAGCCCTTCTAGGGTTTCACGCGTTTCACGAAGCTGTTCGTCCGTGAACCCGGTGCCCACCCTGCCTACGTAGACGGGGATGCCGTCGCTGTAGAGGCCCAACAGGAGGGCGCCGAAGGAGTGCTCCCGGGCGTCCATTCCGGGTGTGTACCCGAAAACGACGCAGTCGCAGGTCTTCACCTGCTTTATCTTGAGCCAGTCGCTGCTCCTGGCGCCGGGCTGGTAGGTGCTGCTCTTCCTCTTCGCGATCACCCCCTCGAGGCCTCTGCTTGCGGCGGCTTCGTAGAACTCGACGCCGCGGCCCTCGACCGGGATGCTCCTGGTGACGTGCCGCCCCTCCCGTAGCCTGGCTTTGAGTATCTCCAGTCTGCGATCCAGCGGCTGGTCGATGACGCTCACGCCGTTAACCTCGAGGACATCGAAGACGACGTAGGTAGCCGGGCTCTTCGCCGCCAGCCTCTCCACATCCCCCGGATCGCTTGTCTGGGTCCTACGAGCCGCCGCCTGGAAGTCGGCGTTGCCCGCCCTGAAAACGATTATCTCGCCGTCGAGAACCACGTTCTCGCAGAGCATCTTCAGCTCCCTCAGCTCGGGGAACCTGTCCAGAAGCTCCAAGTTGTTCCTGCTCCGCACGCTGAGGGCGTCGGAGACATAGGAGATGGCTCTGACGCCGTCCCACTTTACCTCGAACAACCATTCTGGGTCGTCGAACGGCCTCCGGGCTGGGCGGGCGAGCATCGGCGTGTAGAGGTTCATGTCTTCTGCAGCTGTGTAAGGGTGTCTCTTAGGGCTGACATTAGCTCCCTGACTTCCTCGGTCTTGGGCTCCTCGACGGCTATGACCTCCCCCTTCATCTTCTGCTCTACGAGCTCCTCGACGCGCTCCTTGAAGGTGTCCCTGAACTCGGCTGCATCGAAGTCCCCTGTGAGGTTCTCCATTATCTTGAGGGCGATGTCCAGCTCCTCCCGTGTGGGCTCCTCCACCTTGGCTAGGTCCTCGTAGCTCTTGGGGTCAACTACCTCGTCGCTGTACCGCAGCGTGGTCAGCAAGAGCGAGTCCCTGTAGCGGTATACGAGCACGGGGTACTCCCTGGTGCGTAGGGTGAACGTGCCCACGCCCGCGAGGCCCTTCTCCTTGAACGCCTTCAGCAGCAGCCCGTAGCTGTCCTCGCTCTTATCCGGGACCAAGACGTAGCTCTTGTCGAAGAAGACCCTGTCCACCTGGCTCAGCGGCACGAACTTCCTGACGTTGATCTTCTTGTTGGACTCCGGGCGGAGGGCGTCGATCTCATCCTTGCTGAAGACGACGTACTCGTCTTTCCTCACCTCGACGGCCTGCCCCACTTCGCTCCAGGGCACCACCTCCCTGTCCAAGGTGCAGACCCTCTCGTACTTGAGGGGGCACGCGTCGTCCCTCCTGACGTACTTGAAGCTGAAGCTCTGGTCCTTGATCATGGTGTAGGCCTTTACTGGGACGTTCACTAGGCCTATGCTTATCCTGCCCGTCCAGACGCTGCGGGTCGAGGGCTTACCCTTTAGGACGCTCATATCTGAAACTATCAACGAGTCGGGGCGTCTTAATTGTTACCTAATTTATTTCTTGGGGCTTATCCCAGATGTCTCTCCAAGGGTCCTCGGAGAGATCGGGCACATTGTATATGTTAAAGTCGAAGGGCCTTAAGGAGGGTAGATCATCCCACTTTATGGGGGTGCTTACGGTTGCCTCTTTTATGGCGCGGAGGCTGTAAGGGGCGACCATGGTTGAACGTTCACTGTTCTGCGGGTGGTCTACGAGAACGGTGCCAGGTACGTTGGTCTGTCTCCGCTCGGAGACTATGAAGTAGTGTCTGGCGGCGAGCTCTCTTGCGATCTCGTGCACATAGTCTCTGGTCTTTCTGAAAGTGTGCTCAGGCTCTACGTGTATCAGCACGTGGACCCCCTTCCGCCCCGAGGTCTTGACGTAGGGCTTCACGCCTCTCTCTTCGAGGGTCTCCCTGAGGAGGATAACTGCTTGAACCGCGTCGCCTAGGCCAGCCGGGGGCTCGGGGTCCAGATCGAAGAGAACGAAGTCGGGTTTCGAGGCGTCCGTTACCCTGGGCAGGGGTATATGCAGCTCCAGCGACGCCAGATTCGCTAGCCAAAGCAGGGTGTCAAGGTCGTCGCACACGACGTAGCTGGTGTCCCTGTCCGCCGACTTGCTGTACTTCGTATGGGTCCTGACCCAGCCCGGGGTCCCGGGCGGGGCGTCCTTCTCGTAGAAGCCTTCCACCTGCACGCCGTCCGGGTACCTGTTCCTGACGAGGGCCCTGTCTCGGAGGAAGGGCAGGATGCGCGGGGCGACCCGGATGTAGTACTCGATGACGTCCTTCTTCGACAGCCTCAGCTGAGGGTACATGAGTTTCTCCAGATTCGTGAACCTTACGCGGGTCAGATCCTCCATGAGCCTCGTCCACCAGAATGATTTCGTCGAATCTTAAGATATACGGTCTGTTTAGTACCGGTTGGTCCTGTAATAATGATCAATAGAAGGAGAGTATATCATGTCTCCACCTCATTTATATCGATTCTAACACGGTAGTCCTGTATGGACGGAGAGAGAAAGGTGACGGCGTCCCCGGACGACGGCATGCTGTTCGACTCATCGGTCAGAGCTCTGAACGGCAAGGATCCCTTCTCAGAGGCGTCGAAGATATTGCTGGACATGGACGAAGAGGGCTCACCCAAGGCGACGTGTGTGAGAGGAAGGGGTTCCCGTGAATGCCTTGACCTCCTTTCTCGTCTAGTCGAGGACACATAGATAGGTATACGGCCACAGGAAATTGGGCCTCTCTTCCTTCTCGAAAAGTCGTTCATGACGCCGCGTGTTCGCCTCGCGGCTCTTCTCCATGCCCTTTTATGTCGTAGACGTGGAGCTGGGAGACCTTGGTTCTCTCTTCGAACTCGTTCATGATCTTGGATACGGCGGAGACGAAGTACCCTAAGTTGAGCACCGAGATCGCAGCACAGGACATCAACGTCAACTGGTAGGTGTTCGTCAAGGATACCGGCGGGAGACTGATGTCACCAAGCAGCTGGGGGTTCATGGCTGCGCCTACAACGCAGAGTATGACGGCGACGCCGGCTATGAACACCTTCATCATGTCGTATTCGAGCGCACCGTAAACCCCTGAGAGATAAGAATAATGGATGCCTGATCGCGTTCATGCTTCACGACGCAGCGTCTATGAAGAAAACTAGGGGTTTCAGAGCCCCGGGAGGCGTTCGTGTTCAATGAGTGTGGAAACGTTTACTATTTAGCCGACGTCATAACAGGATTCCTTTACCACGCCCTTGGAAACCCTCGCCGAGTTCTACAAGGACTGGCGGGACCTGGTGTAGTTCCTCAAGTACGACTCGTTGAAGGTGGAGCTACTGAAGAAAGGATCCTTCAAGCGTTACCTAGCCAGGCAGCCGGTGATATACCGAGTAGACAGGTTCCATTTGAGGGATGAAAAGCTGTATCTCCTGCTTTCCCGATAGGACGCCAAGTATGATGACGTCTAGGAATTAGTAGTCACGGGCAGCATGGAGCCCCTTAATTGAACGTCCGCCATCTAGGCGTCTTACATTTAACTTTTCATATGGGTAGTCAACCCATGTAGACGTCTATGAACATGAGCAGAAGCCCAAATAGGATAATCACGAACCAAGCCTGTCCGAGCACGCTGCCTTCCTTTATGTTTACACGGACGCTGTGATGGCCTACGCCGCCCATTAAAAGCAGGGCTAACCCGAGGAGGACCGCTGCCACGCCGACCAGGAGTATGTGTCCCATCAAGCCACACCCTCGGGGGACAGTATAAAGGGTTTAAGCAGGTCTCTGTAGAGGGCTTGGGTGGACGTGGAAACCTGAAATAATCAGAGCCCCAGCCAACGAAAAGCCAGCGTAAATAAAAGGGAAAAAGGTGGGAGTCAGGCTGACTTATAGTTAGCGTAGAGGTCTATGAACGCCAGGCCGACGACCACGTTGAGCGCCGCGTCCAACAGGTTTGATACATATGGCACGTAGCTGATCACGAACGACCCTACTATCGAGACAAGCAGGATGAGCAGCACGTCCCCAAGATCGGCCCTCAGCACATCAAGGGACTTGGAGATGGCGTCCGTGAGGCCGGTCTCGTCCATGACCATCACCACGAACATCAGTAATACCAAGGGGATCAGTATTATGGTGACAGACATCAGCCCACCCACTATGGCCGCTACTATGAAATCCACGAACCGGCCCGTGACGTAGTTGACGCTCTCGCCTAGGTCCAGCGGCTCGTTCATGTAGGCGTCCCGAGACATGTCGATGGACGCGAAGTTGAGAACGAACGCTATTATGGACGCCGCTATGGAGAGCAGCGTCGCCGTGAAACCCATCGAGCCCATGGTGGCCCAGTATATTAAGGCCCCTATCACGCCCGCCAGCACGGCGGGCACGAAAACCATGGGCTGCGAAGCCGCGACGTTGAACCCGATGGTCAGGTGCTCCACGTAGCTCCTCTTCCTCTCTCCGGCGGCCGAAGGCTCTCCTTCAACCGGGTCCAGACTCGCCCCGCAGTTGGTGCAAAACCTTGAACCCTCGATGATCTCGCTGCCGCATTCGGGGCAGACCTTTTTCTTCTCCGACAAACCCCTCTCCGATACATAGTTCTCAATAACTATACAAGTAGTCTTCGCTTCCAGCTTATGCAGAGCTTCATCAAACGCAGCAAAAAAGCTAACGAGCGTTCGACCACGGGCCTAAAGGTTGAACTTACTGAAGAAAGTAGAACAAACGAAAGATAGGACGCCCAACCCTAGGAAAGGCGCCATAAGCACATTTTCGAGGCCCCATGCCGCGGCGGAGCCCATCAGTGAACCCATTGAGACCAGCAGCAGCGCCCTATGCAGTTTGGCCCCGAGGCGCACCAGATCCCTGATCCGTTGCAGCCTCAAACTCCACGCCCCAGTGGCGTACTTCACCGCCTCCCTGTGGAGCCTGAAAAGGTCTTCGCTGTAGGCGTAGGCGCCTGCCTCGTTGACCCTAGATATGATGTCGCCGTCTGCCTCGACGACGGTCACCGCCAACATCGTGGAAGGCGTCGCGGTGACCACCTTTATGGCGTCGAAGACCGTGAAGTGGCTCAAGACCTCCTGCCTCCCTTCGGGTGTGAAGAACTGTTCCCTTAGCTCCCGTAGCCTCCCGAGCAGCCCCACGTCGCCCGGGGCTGCCAACGAGGAAAGCCTCGACTCGAACCCTTGGACCACGCCCAGGACGGCTCGCTCGCTCAGCGCGTCCAGCGACGGAAGCACTATCAGGATGCTCCCGTATCCGTCGAAGGAGACCGAGAGCCTGCCGTCGCTTACGCTGAACGAGTCGATGTACGTCAACTAGGGTCCCTTGAGGAGAAGGTTGATGGAGACTGCATCACGTCTAGACGGTGGAAAGCAGCTCCTTGAGGTCGCCGGCTATCTCCACCAGAGTCGTGATGAATGTCCTCCAGTTCTCCATAGCCATGGCCACGTTCTCCTCGTGTATCTCGAGGATACGCTCGTTGAGCTCCAAGGCGTTGCCCGCCTGATCCATCACGGGGATCCTGACGATTATATCGCCGTCGATCTCTATGATCGTCTTGGCCGCTATCCCCTCCTCCTTTATATTGTAGATCTTGTCCCCCGTGGACGTTTTCTCGATTTGTTCCACTGAGCCCGTGGTCGTCACCACGGTCAGGGTGCCTAGGTCCTCGCTAACTGCCTTGAAGATCTCGACGAGCTTCTTGCCAAACTCTCCGAAGATCTCACTCACGTTGAACTCACTCAACAAACAACACCGTTCGATAATTGAATCCTAAGTTATTATAATTATCTAAAGGGGAAGGCGCCGCTGAGGCACCGTCTGCTTTATGCGGAGACCAAGCCTATATAATTTAGGTGCACCAATTGCTGGGATACCGTCACCCCGAGCCCTTGTTTAGATACGCGATAGTGTCCGACACCCATATCAGGCCGCCCGGCGAGAGCAGCAGCCCGTGGAAGACCAACCTCCTCACCAACGACCGGGCCAGGTGGGTAGCCGAGCAGGTGAACAGCCACCGGCCGGACCTGGTCATCCACCTAGGCGACGTGGTCCACCCCGTGCCCCACCTGCCCACCTACGGCTCCGCGTCGAAAATAGCCAAAGAGATAATGAGCAGGATCGAGGCACCCCTCTACTACGTCCCCGGGAACCACGACGTCGGCGACAAGGACAACCCCACGGTCCCGTCATACGTCGTGAACGAGGCATACCAAGAAAAGTTCATAGAGTTCTACGGGCCCCTATATCAGAGCTTCGACCACCGTGGTGTCCATTTCGTCCTCATCAACAGCCCCATACTCGGCTCCGGGCTCCCCCACGAGGCGGAGCAGAGGGAGTGGCTCGAAGCCGACCTGGGGGATCACAGGGGGAGCCGGGTCCACGTGTTCAGCCACTACCCTCCCCACATCCACACGCCCAGCGAGCCCAGCAACTACGACAACATCGACGAGCCCGCGAGGACGTGGCTTCTGAGGCTCTTAGAGGAGCACGGAGTCGAGGCGTTCTTCGCCGGCCACGTCCACCACTACGGGTACAGGCGGCACCGTGAAACCAGCATACACGGCATGCTCTCCACCTGCTTCGTCAGGCAGGACTACGCCGAGATGTTCAGGGTGGAGCCGGCCGACGAGTACGGGAGAAACGACGCCGCCAAGCTCGGGTACTGCACCGTGGACGTCTACGAGGAGGGGCACGCCGCAATCATCCACAGATCAAACGGGTTGACCCTGGGACCAGACGAGACACATGAACCGGTGGAGACACAGCCGGTCTGGGGGCCCTCGGCGCCGCTGGGCGTACACCTGAGGCACCCCCTCGCCGAGACGGTCACGCTGCCCTACAACGGCCCCATAGACGAGTTCGTCAGGAAGAAAGCGTGGAACGACTACACCCTGCTGGGGCTCCTGGAGACCGGCTTCGAGACGCTGAGGCTGCCCCTAGGCGACCTCCTGGACCCCGTGACCCGTAGCCGCCTATATGATATCGCTGAACTCGGTTACAGATACGGGTTCTTCATCGTAGATATGCCGACCGACGCAACCAAGGAGACGATGACGGAGCACAGTGAACTCGTGGACTTCCTTGAAGTGATCGCCCCATGGGAGACAGCCTCCGCCAAGGTCCCTCAGGCATCGCTTCTCCGGGAGAAGCTGTCGATCCCCGTCTACGTCGCCAACATAGAGAGCTCCGTGCACAGGGAGAGGGAGGGCCCCAAGTACAGCCACTACGTGAGCCACGGCTTCCGGATAAATGACACAGCCGGCCTCGACGCCGTGCTGCCGGCGAGAGGCGCCGTGGACGGGTTCGTGTTCCAGATAGGCCAGAACGAAGACCCGTGGACATCAATCAAGATGATCGACGAATACGCTGAGCGCAAAGACATAAGGGCTCTGGTTAACGTCAGGCTTGCCCCGGAGAACCCCGCCGAGTACCTATGCGACGAGGAACACGTGGCCAACAGGGCGGCGGAGAGCCTCGTCGCCGCGCTGGGCTCCCCCAGGGTCAAGGTTTTCCTTGATACCTTCATGGATCTGGACAGGGGCTACTTCCCCCGAATGGGGCTATACGACAGACTGCTCAACCCCAGAAAAGGTGGCCGCGTAGCTAGACACCTTGCAGGCGCCGTCAACACGCTCGGCGGCCACGACATCGATCTGGGTGCAGTCAAAGAGAAGGGAGGCTGGAGGGTATGCGGGTTCCAAACACCGAAACATAGATACGAACTGCTGCTGCCGCAGAGGAAACCCGGGAGACAGCGCCTGAGCCACGTTCTGGAGGAACCGTCGGGAGCATTGATGGACCTAGAGACGGGCGAAAAGACTCTCCTGACCGGTGAACGCATCGAGTTCAAGGGCAGAAACGCCCAGTACTTACACTATAAGCTTTAGTGAAAAAGAAGGGCCGCCCAATCCTCCCGGTAAGTTAATGCCACGCCTCGCGGTATTATCTGAGGTGCCTCTCATGAGACTGGTGAAATCTAAGTTAGCCGGGGAGCCGTACCGGCCTGTTCAAGCCTTGGAGAATGAGACACCGGGGCCTTACCATGGCACCCGAGTGGAGCCCAACAAGTGGATGGTGATGGCCTGCGAGGAGGCTAAGAAGTCGGTGGAGGAGGGAGGGGGACCCTTCGGCGCCGTGCTTCTGCAGGTGGGCGACGAGACGGGCAAGGTTATACGGTTTTGGAGGGACCACAACCGCGTAACGGAGTGCAGCGACCCCACGGCCCACGCCGAGGTCATGGTCATCAGGGCGGCGTGCCGCGAGCTAGAGACCTGCGACCTGGGCAACATAGCCGGCGAAACGGAGCCGAGCCACTGCGAGCTGTACAGCAGCTGCGAGCCCTGCCCCATGTGCTACGGCGCCGTCGTCTGGGCAAGGATACCCGTATTCGTCTTCAGCGCCACGAGAGCCGACGCCTCTGACCCGGAGGTGGGGTTCAGCGACGAGCTCATCCACAGCGAGATGAAGAAAGACTATCAATACAGAAGCGTCCGCGTCCACCAGGCAACATGCAGCAACGCATTGGCGGCATTCGAGCTGTGGAAAAGATCCGGGAACCAGAGATACTGACGCCGTGAACACCGACCCCGACGTGATCCTGACCCATAGTATAGTAGATTAATATAGAAAACTGAGCGGCAATCATCATATATTCATCCATTTTAGTTCACCCAGAGAGGCACTCCGGGATTACATGTCAAAGGTTGAACTGAGAGACATACTGGGTCTCATAATATCGATGCTGAAGAAGCACGAGAAGAGACTGGACACCTTAACCAAGCAAGTCATATCCATAAGCAAGGCTATGGAGTCTGACCGCAAGCCCATACATGAGAAACTCGACATCACCGGAGAGGACGTCCCCCACGAGATGAAAACCGTCCTCGTCGTCGACGACGACCCCAACATAGTCAAGACCTACAAGCTGGTTCTGGAGAGCGTGGGCTACAGAGTCGACACGGCCAGGAACGGCGTGGAGGCGATATTCAAGGCCAAGAAGGTCCACTACGACCTGGTTATCATAGACATGAACCTCCCCGACATGCTGGGGAACCAGCTGGCCAACCAGATCAGGGACGAGAAACCTGACATCAAGATCATAATGATCACGGGATACAGCAGCTACGTCGAACAGCTCGAAGAGTTCAAAATAGACGAGATGCTCATGAAGCCCATCCCGCCCGAGGACCTCGTCCAGATAGCGAAAAAAGCCTTAGCCACCGAAGAACAGTACTGAGAGCAAGAATATGTTTCTTTTCTGCTGCACCCCAGATAAGCGAACCCTATGACGTGTTTACCAACCAGAATGTTGTCGAGGAAAAGACATATACTGAAAAACAGATAGTTCCCTCATGGCAGAAAAAGTAACCATCAGCATACCGGTGAGTCTCAAGGAGAAGATCGACAAGTTCATGGAGGAGAGTGACCCCGAGTTCGGTGGCGTGGAGGAGTTCATACTTTTCCTCTTATCCGAGTTCCTCAGGGACGAGGAGGAGCCCGGGGAAGACGAGCTCCTGGAGAAACGGCTGAGAGCCCTAGGCTACATAGAGTAAACGACACCCCGATCCAACCGACACCCCTGGAAAGTGCCTTTGCGGCGTGCTGCGTCAAACAACCGTTTACGGCACGGTTGTGTATAGGTTCTCGATACTTCGATGACGTTTTGTAGTTAATATAATAAATGGCTAACGTCTAGAGGAAATACGGGGGACCCATGGATGAGTGAAAACTACGTCTGCCCGTTCTGCGGCCAGGTCAGGGAGACCAAGAAGAGGATGGACTTCCATCTACAGTACGGCCACGCCGATCTATACCCCCTCATGAAGAGGGAGACGACTGCAGTCGACCTCGAGAGAAAGCTCGACTGTCTCCGGGAGAAGAAGACCATGCTGGAGAAGGAGATACAGATAATGAAGACCATCATCGAGAAGAAGGCCCACGAGCCTGAAGAGTAGCCTCAACAAGTTTCTCTATGCATCATATCAAATTATGCTAGACGTGACTCGGGCGTATATTCGATAATATACAGTGGATACTGGGATTCGTGTTAATGAAATTGTAGAAAGTGGGGGTCAGGATTCTAGGAACTGCTTGTAGACGACCCAGGCTACTCCGAGTATCGCGAGGCCTCCGACGGCGTAGAAGACCGGGTTGAAGCCTTCTCCCTCCGGCGGCATCTCTACCGTGAAGCTGCCGGATAGGTCGCCAACGGACACCGTGTGGCTTCCCTCCTCTCCGGAGACGCCTGTGAACTCCACTGTCTCACTCGCCCCACCGACGAGGGAAACCGTGTCTTCGTCGACTTTCGAGCCGTCTATGAGGAGTTCGGCGGTGTAGCTTCCGGCCTCTTCGCCTACGTTCGTCACCGTCACCGATACCGAGATTGGTTCCCCGATCTCGACGGTAGTCGGAGAGACGACCAAGTTCGATAGTTCGAACTCGGCTTGGGTCGGTGGCGGAGGCGGCGTCTCAACCGTGAAGCTGTCCGAGAGTAGTCCTATGGACACCGTGTATGTGCCGTCTGTGTCCTCGGTAACGGTGAACTCTACGGTTGTTTCTTCTCCCGGATCAAGGGTCACTGTCTCTTCGTCGACCTTGAATCCGTCTATGAGGAGCTCGGCCGTGTAGCTGCCTGACGTTCCACCTACGTTCTTCGCCGTCACAGACACAGTGACTTCCTCACCGGGTTCAACGGTTTGCGGGTCGACAATTAAATCGATTAAGATGAAGTCAGGAGGAGATGGTTCTTCCTCCTCTTCTCCTTCCTCCACCTCTTCCGCCACAACTGTGAAAGACCCTGTTTTACCGCTGACGTTGACCTCGTAGGTTCCGAGATCTCCCTTCTTAACGGTCCAGGAAACGGTCTCGGACGCTCCGGCTGGGAGTATCACTTCCTTTGAGGCCTCGATGACTCCGTCAATCTTTAGATTTAACGTTTGGCTATTCGATATTACGCCAGGGTTGGTCACTTTTACTGATACGGTGACTGGCTTATTTGGATTGACTGTGGATGGTGATACGCTAAAGTCTGATAATGTGAACGCTGGGGGGGAATAGCCTCCTCCTGATGATGGGACAGAGAGGGAGAACGTCGTCGACCCGACGGATCCGGTGTCTCCTTTGACATGTATTGTGTATGTTCCGCCGTCCCAGTTGTCAGGAATTACCAGGCTATACTGGAAATTTGGTGAAAAGCCTCCAACCTTCTGGTCTACCCATACGACTGTTGAGCCTCTCTGGATTTGCAGGTATGCATCGACATCACTGCCGTATGTAGCAACCTCAATATCTAGGGTGTACCCGCGTCTGTAAGTCTCCCCGGAGGGAGAGACAAAGACGAGGTTTGCAGCATTTATAGTAGGGACAAGTGAGAGAGCTATTGTTAACCCGATAAGGATTTCGATCGTGCGTGTTTTCTTCATTTCATCCACCTCACGAAACCTCGAAGGTTACCTCCTGATCTGAATCGAAGTCTAGAGGATCTACCAGGTCCTCTCCGTCAGGTAGATAGTTGTCCCAGACAAGGCAGTGAACGTAATAATCACTACTAGCCGTAGCGCTGCTTGACAGCTTGAACTGGGTTTGTACGTTGAAGGGTACTCCCGGCGTGAGTGTCTTGATGGTAGTGTAGATATGTAATGGTTGCCTGCCAGTATGTGGGTAATAGTATACGACTATGAATATGCGTGCTGTCGTGGGTTGCGTGAGAACAGTATAACTAGGATTACTGTAGGAGGATGCTTTCTCTATGGTAGCTTCAACCTTCACCGTGTCACCTGCACTGAATGTGGTTTCTGGGGAACCGCCAGAGGTTTGCGTCTCCAAGTTCATGACTTTGAGAAGTGGATCGTCGTAATTGGTTGCCTGCCAAGCAAACAATGCGATAATGTAGCTAGATAATGTAGCGACTGTCAGTATCGCCAAGAGTCCTATGGCTATGAGTCGTTTAGCATCAATGGTAACTACTATTTTTTCGTCGTTAAATGACATTGATCGTCAACATAAAATGAAGTTCTATGGATATGTAAAGCTTTTGTCTTACATTCAAGCAAAGAATATGTTGATAATTTTCAATAATTAGTTAAATTTCTTATATACGAGGGTTGTGAGAACAACGGGGAGCGCGCTCAACGAGAACAGGAAGTAGATGTTCTCGTCCGAGTGGATCATTATCTCCTTCTCCATGCCGTTTACCTTTAAAGAGTGGCTTCCAGGCTGAATGTCCCTGACTTCGAAGATTACCTCCTCCTGGGTTACGCCGATGACCCCGGCAAGACGGTCGTCCACCCTGAGGTAAGCGTTGTACAGAGGCTCAGGGTGGTCAAACCTCGCGGTTATCTCGATCGATTTCCCTTTTTTCGTCACCTGGACCTCGTCTATCGTGGGGCCTGAAGCTGTTTCATAGACGGCCAACAGGTATACTCCTTCCCCGAGGTTCGCGGCATCTAAGTAAGCCCACGCCCTGTTTTCACCGTCGATCACTCCTGACAACTGTATGGGGTGCCATACTCCCATCCGCCATGTGTGCAGTCTCACCCTAGCGCCGTGGCTCAGCATGCTTTCAGGGACCATGGTCTCGACGTAGACCGGGTACACGAGTTTGGCTTGGTCGCAGATCAGGGCGAACATGTTTTCACCGTGTATGGCTGGGAGCTGTTTTTGGAGGAAGATCTCGTCGAACTTGAGCACCGAGACGGTCGTGGGGTCGAGGGTGGTGAGCCATACCGTGGTGTCCTCCTCGTCCATGGTTATCTTCGTCTGTCTGCCTCCCTCGGCATCCAAGTTGGTCCAGCCGCATGGACCCGGGGGAGGCTCGACTGTTATCTCTACGTCCACGCTGTCTTCGAGGCCTTGAGGGTCGGATACAGATAAAGTAGTGGTGTGCGCCCCGACCGTGTGGAACGTGTGTGACGCCACCTCTCCGGCGCTTGTTGAGCCGTCGTCGTGGCTCCACGTGTACGTTAGTTCGCCGGTGTTCGGGTCGGTGGAGCCGCTCGCGTCGAGGAGGACGCTGTAACCCAGGACGCCGGTGAGGCGCGTCTCGGTGAATGCCTCGGGTGGATCGTTGAAGAGGCCGGACACGTCCTCGACATAGTTGGTGATCCTACCTGACTCGAAGGTGAACTCCAGGAACATGGCCCCGTCGAGGTAAAGCTGCACGGTGTCGCCGTCTAATCCTCCCTCGGACTCCGGCGTAAACGGGTCGTCGGCTGGCACCTTGAAGTAGGGGTCGTAGCCAAACCGTCCGTCCTTGGTGTATGTAGCTGCCACGAGTCTGCCGTCGATCTTGGCCTCGACGAGGAGATGGTCCATGACCGGCTCGTCGCCAAACGTGAGGACGCCGCTGACTGCGTGGGGGAGGGGCGCCGCGTACACAGCGTGGCTTGACAAGGCGCCTAACATGGTTACGGCTAACAGAAGCGTCTCCACGAGCCTCGCATAGTGCAACCTAGGATACGCCACCTTATTCCTTTGAACCTCTGGCTCATACGCTGAATAACTATTGTAGGTTGAGGCAGGCTAACTACAAGTCATGAGGCACATGACAGGGTAGGCTTCTGTAACCTTTATCCAGTAGCTTCCACCGGGTTCGAGGCTGTCGAACTCGCCGGTGTTGTTCAGTGGATCGTATAGCATATACCCTATGTAGGGGTCGTATGTCCAGACGCTTTCAATGATGGGCTGGGTCTCGACATCCAGCCCGGTGCCTTGCATGGCTGAGACGGTTTCAAGGCCGAGGGGCGTCAACTGGATGTCATCTAGACGGGTTTCAAGGCAATCCATGGGGATCGTGACCCTGTTCCAGCCTGGCAGCAGGGCGAGTAGTGCGTCGTCGTGGATGGGCTTCACCTGTACGTGGGCTTCATCGGTGTTGCCTCCCACGTCTTCGGCTGTGATTTTCCCGTCGCTGAACGAGGGAGCCCTGCACCTATATAGCCCGGGAAGGGGGGTCTCCTCTAGCCGATAAACGCCTATATCTGTAATCAGTGAGACCTCTCGGATCTGCTGATTGTCTACCACGTAAACGGTCAGCAGCACGTCTGTCTCGTTGAGTCTCTCGGCCTCTGCGTTCCTTATCTCGGGGCCCTCGTAGTCCTGCGCCCACACCTTCACTATGTCCGTCTCCGTGGTGGTGTATGTGTCGCCGTCGACGTCCGTTATAGTGAGCTGGACGGTGTATGCTCCGGGCTCCAGGTAGGTGTGTGAGGGGTTCCGGTCGTTGCTTCTGTACCCGTCGCCGAAGTCCCACTCGTAGAGGGTTACCTCGTCGTAGGATGTGCTGGCGTCCTGGAACTGGGCTGTGAGGGGGGCGAAGCCCTCGGAGTTGACCACGGTGAAGGCGGCGCCGGTGTCTTGGTCTTTGATCTGTATGGTTCTGCTCGTATTGTCGGTTAACCCTTCGTTGTCCTTCACCGAGAGGGTGACCTTGTAGGTTCCCTGGGTGCCGTACCTGTGTATGGGGTTCATGTTGTTGGAAGAGAAGCCGTCGCCGAACTCCCATAGGTAGTAGAGTATGACGCCGTCGCCGTCGGCTGAGCTTCTGCCGCTGAAGTAGAATAGCTCCCCCTCGAGCCCCGTTTCCTCGCACTCGATGACGGCGATCGGCGGCGTGTCCTCGGACCCCACTGGGCCGGGGTCTACTGTGAACGTTACGTCGATGCTGTTTCCCGTGTCTACGTCGGTGAAGCGTACTGTGTACTCGTCGGGGTCGACCTCGGGTACCTTGAACAAGGCAGAGCTTGTCTTCAGCTTCAGCCTGCCCGTGCTGGTGACTTTTCCCTCATCGGTTGACACTATCTCTGTGTCGTCGAACGTGGCATTCCATTTCTTCTTGGGTGTGAACCCTTCTCCCTTGATCTTGATGGTTTCGCCTGGGAGGCCGTTGTATTTGGATAGCTCCACCTTCAGAGGGGATATCTGGAGATACGCGTCCGACTCTATGTTGGCGTCATCCGAGTAGGCCCTCACCGTGAATCTTCTATCGTCGTTGGTGGTGGCGACGAAGGTGGTCTCGATTACGCCGTTCTCGTTCGTGCATACCTGGGATATGAGGTAGGAGTGGTAGGGGAAGTCAGTCTCCATTAGCTCTATGTCGACTTCCTGGTTGACCATGTTCTGGTAGTTTTTCCCTACAAGGTGGACGTGGTATGTGTCCTCGTCTCTCTCGGCGGCGCACTCGATGTAAGCGAGGTCGTTGACGACGAGGGCTCTCTGGCTGTTCACCCCGTCGCTCGCCGTGACTTCGACGAGGTACTCTATGTCCTCGTCGGGAACCTGTGGGACGAACACCTGTATCTGGAAGTCTCCTTCAGCGTCTATGAACTTGTCGCTGGAGACTATCTGGCACTCGCCCCCGCTCCACTCTTCACCCGAGATGGTCACGGACTCCACCTCAGTGTCCGGGGTGAAGTCTTTACCTTTTATCGTAACGAGGTCTCCAACATCTGCGTAGTATTGGCTGAGCGTTATTCTGGGGCATAGCTTCAGCTCCTTTACGAGCGTGTTGTTCATGCTATCGAGGGCGCATAGATAGTATTCGCCGTAGTCCAGGCCGTCTATCTCGATCTCTGTGTTCAATGAGCCTTTCGCGCTGGCGCTGACCGGTTTTGTGGTTATGAAGGTGATCTCCGACGCGTCCTCGAACTGGTGGTAGCTGCACGTTATCACCGCGTCTTCCGCTGGGGCTGTCTTGAACCTCACATGGACCTCCCCGGTTGCGTAGTCGACAGTCCCGGTTCCTCCGCTGGAGCCGTCGAGTTCGCCGTCGCCTTGGTCCGTAAACGCTTCGACGCCGTCGGTGACTGTGAGGGTCCCGGGCTTGACTGGCGCCTTTTGCAGGGTGTTCGTCTGGCCTTTCGTGTCGCCGTCCCCGGTGCTGAAGTACTCGTCTATCACTGTCTCCGCCGGCCAGCCGTCGATCCCTGCTCCCCCAGTCTTTTCTCTTATCATCAAGATGACGCTGGCATAAGCCCCGAAGCCGTCTCCCTCCAAATCGTAACGTTGATCCCTGTAGATGTAATCGAGCAGGTTCAGCTGGGGCACTATGGTGAAGGAGGTTATGGCCTTGAGGGATGAGTCCGCCTCTTTCACGATGAGCATGTGTGTACCCCCAGAGATCTCTGGGACCCTGAAGGTCATGTTGTAGTAGCCGCTGTACTCGCTGGTGGTCGCGTTGAGGGCGCCTTCGGCGCCGTCCCAGGTCTTCATGGCGTCTAGGTAGAGGATCGCCGTCAGGCCTCCCCCTAACCCGTGTCCCTCTACGAGCACCGTCTCTGAGACGTGGGCTTTGCTTGGGGTGACGAGGGGCGTGCTGAGGGGCGCCGAAGCGAGGGCGTTGAACGAGAAGGCTGAGAGGATGAGCAGCATCAAGTGGATTCTACCTAGGACTCTCTTCCCCTGGGCTGTGTTCTCGCATTGACCGGTCAAACGTTGTCCGGGTGAACCCATCGAAGCCGGTTTTATAGTGTTAATGGAGTCGTGATACCGAATTGAGGGGGGATTCGAGCAGTTTCAGCCTGTCTTTTTCCTAAAAGATTAATACTGGTGTGGATAGATTCAGGGTTACCCAACCAGTGAACAACGTAAGGTGTACGAGATGGAACAGGGTAACGTGGTATACATAGGCAGGAAGCCGGTTATGGCCTACTGCCTTGCCGTGATGACGGCCCTCAAGGCCGAGGACAGCGAGGTGACCCTCATGGCGCGGGGTCGGGCCATCAGCAAGGCGGTGGACGTGGCTGAGGTTGTGAGGAACCAGTTCATGGCGGACCTATCTGTGAAGGATATCAGCATAGGGACCGAGCGGCTGGAGAACGAGGACGGTAGCCCCAGGAACATAAGCAACATATCCATACAGCTCGCCAAAGACTAGCATACATTCCTTTTTTCTCTTTACTTTTTATGAACAAGACTTAGTTATGATTCACGTTTTTTAGGGCAATAATCGAGAAACGAGGCACGTGATTAGAGAAATGCAGTTTCCTTACACATTCTGAGACCCGTAGAGTCTTCCTTCTTTGAAAGGCTGAACGATGTTTTCTTTGATCTCAAATCACTTTTACTGAAGAGACTGGGCCCGTTTTTCACAGGCTTACAAATCGAGTCTGTGTATCGGGAGCTTTCTGATGACTACAAGTTCATTTAGAAAGGCCCCAAGATGTATTTTGAGCCCTTTTCGTACTTCGCAGTAATCCATTGATTCTAAATATAAAGAAAAAATTAGGGTAATGTAGAGTCGTATAGCGCTCCGCCGTCCACTGGGGTGTCCTTCTTGTCGTGGGGCACGCCTACCGTGACTTCTCCTTCACAATAGCCACCGTATTCGTCGGTTGCCGTGAAGCTGATGTGGTACACGCATCCGTCCTCGATCCCGGACCTCTCGGCTCTGACTTCAACGATACCATCAGTAATGACTGCGTCAGGGCTGTGGTCGCCGTCGCCGAGGCCCTCGGTGGGCTCGTCCTGCCAGACACTGGTAACGGTAATTGTAACATCTTCGCCACCCGTGTGGGTTACTCCTTCTATGCTTATCTCAACCCATTTGTGGTTGGGCGGCCACAGAAGTACGAGGTCCGCGTAAGCGTTTTCACAGCATGGTCCCTCGACTGTAAGGGTTATCGTCTGTGTGCCGATCTCTGAACCTTCCTCTGGATACGTGTTGGAGTAGAACGTCATTTCTATCTCATATGTACCGGGAAATGCGTCTCCTGTCACGGTTATCGTTTCTTCGATTCTACTGTGGTGTCGCCCGGTTTGTCATGGTGTACCTCGGGTGTCAGGGTGACTTCCACGCCTTCGGGGAGTTCCCCTACTTCGTACCATACGTCGGTGAGGATCTTGTCGAGGGCGTCGAACACCGCGTCCACTATATCTGAGCTGTCGTCTGCAATGAGCTTCACGACGCCTCCGGTGTCTGTCGCCAGCGTACCATAGAATCCTGAGGCTCCTGAGACCGTCAATATGATTACGTGGATGCCTTCTGGTTGGGTGCGTCGCTTATGTCCGCGTATGTTGGCCCGGGCCAATCCTCATCAATCGAGGGGTTGTTCGGGTATTCCTCATCTCCGAATACATGATACGAGGCGTCAGTGACCAGTAGTACGACTTTGGTGGCTCCCTCTCTCCACGTGGGATTCTGACCTGCGGGTGTGTCCTCGGTGTCTGATGAGTCGATGACACCGTCCACGTCTCCGTCCCAGCCTGTGCCTTCAGCTATGCTCATCAAGGCTGCAAGCTGTGCCTCCGGCGTGTCATGGCCGCCTCCGGCGGAGAGAGTCAGTATCGCTGATTTGTAATCGGCTCTGTCATCGGTCTGATCCTCGAGCAGTCGGTAGACCCAGTCTCCGGGGTCCCCCCCGGCCGTTGTAGGCGAAGTCTCTGAAGCCTGCCACACCTGCTGTGAAGTCAAAGTCTCTGTCTACTAGCTCGTCCCAAATTTCTAGAGCCAGGCCATCCTCGCCACGCTTACGGGGAACTGGTGGGTGATACCCTTGGCACTGGCTGCCGGGGCCCTCGTCTACAGCCGGATAAGGAGCATGCAGATGGGCGGCGTTGTCCCCGAGACAGGCATCTACCTGCTGCATAGGAGGGAGCGGGTCATCCCGGCGCGTCAGAGCTTCAGCTACGGCCCCATATTCGTGACCTTCGAGAAGCAGCCGCGGAGTCCGTTAGAGGTCGATCGTTGGCTTGAGGAGCTGGGGCCCCGGCTCACCGAGAAGATGAGGAGGGGCGGCTAGTGCCGACGCCGGGCTGGGCCAGAAGCCACGTCGAGATATACGAGGAGCCCGGGTTCCTAGACGACTGCTTCAGGAGCATCCTCTGGGTCAAGTTCCAGAGCGCGGCCTCGGAGAGCTTCGTGAACGCCGGCGACGTCTCCGGGGACTACGCGATAATGACGGTCACCGAGGGAGGAGCAGTGAACGGCGCCGGGTGGCGCCGCGACATAAGCGGCCTCAGCCTCGACACCGACGACTACCCGCTCTTCAGGGCCCGCCTAAGGGGCCGCGGCACGACGCCCCAGTACAGGGTGGAGGTGGAGTACATGGACGCCTCATCGACGACGTCGGGGTGGATAAACGCGCCGAGCAGCTTCGAGGCCAAGATGCTGCAGCTCGCGGCGGGGAAGACCGTCAAGTACGTTAAGCTGTACGCCCGGAGCAACACGGCAGGCCAGACGGCCATGATCGACTACGACTACGCCACGGTGCTCAGGAACCCGCCCCTCATACCCGAGGAGATGCTGGAGCTCGTCGCCGACCTGGTGACCACGTCCGCCGTCTCAGGCCTCAGGCTCACCATGCTCAACGACCCGCTGCTCGGTGTCACCCAGCGCAGGTACCGCCTCGACGAGAACCTGGGAACCAAGGCCTACGACCTCAGCCGCAACAGGCACCAGAGCGGCATAGTGAACGCCACGTGGAACAGCGGCGGCGTCTACGGCCACTGCCTCTATTTTCTCGCGGGGAGCAGCTGCCGCCTGGACACATGGTTCATGACCACGATCGCGGCCACGGGCGCCCTCAGCGTCGCGTTCTGGGTGAAGGCCAGCGCCGGCGCCTCGGGCGTCGTCTGCGGCTTCGGGAAGACCATAGGCGCCGACTGGAACCGGATACAGTTCAACTGGAGCAGCGACAAGCTGAGGCTCTACGTCAAGGACGACGCCGCCAACGTCAGGCAGTACACGTCGTCGAAGACGGTCGCCGACGAGGCCTGGCACCACATAGTTGGCGTAGTCGACCCGGGCGGCGACGAGATCGTGCTCTACGTCGACGGCGAGCTGGACGGCGGCGCCTCCGGGACCCTGGGCGCCATAACCCTGGACGCCCACGATCTGACGTTTGGCTGCGTCCACACCGGCGGCGGGTACGGCAGCTACACGACCTGCTACGTGGATGAGCCCCTCGTAGCCTCCAGGGCCCTCACCGACGAGGAGGCGTACAGGCTCAGCAGGTACGAGCCCCTGAGCGGCGCCGCCCGAGTCGGGGCCGGTAACATCGTCATGGTGTACCTGGGCGCCGAGTCTGAGACCCTGGTCTACAAGCTCATCACGGCGAGGGTCATCGACCGGGCGGCGCTGGGGGAGCCAGACGAGCCGACGGTGCAGCTGGTGTGCGAGGACCTGGGCGAGATTCTTCATGAGCGCACCTTCACAAAGGAGTACACGTCGGCGACCCTGATCAGCGCCATAGTCGACGACGTCATGGACCAGTCTGGCGGCGAGTTCTACCAGGACAAGGACGCGACGAACCGGTCAATAGTCAACAAGTTCAACGAGGAGGGCGTGTGGGCCCTCCTGGAGAAGCTGGCCGAGACCGCCACGTTCGCGTCGGGCGAGACTGGCGCCAACTTCTACGTCGACCCCGGCGGCTCCCTCCGCTTCAAGAAGTACGGGTCCTTCACCTGCAGCCAGAGCATCAGCGACGGCAGCGACGGTAACACCGCGAATATCCTAGAGATTCAGGTCAAGGAGAGCATCAAGGGTAGCCCCAGGCTGGTGAACGACGTCAGGGTGATCGTGTTCGAGGCCGAGTACAGCCCCGCCGACCAGGACGCGTTGACCGAGTCGGCTGAGGGCTGGAGCAGCCCCGACCCCACCGACGCCAACTATCCGCAGAGCGACGCCGGCGACAAGGAGGCGGGCACCGCTAGCGTCAAGTTCCAGTTCACCGGCGCCGGCACCAAGTACAGGATGAGGCTCAACTTCACGGACCTAGACATCTCGGGCTTCGACCGAATAAAGTTCTACATGAAGTACGGCGCCACGCTGAACATCGACGACTTCGACGTCAAGCTGTGGAGGAACAGCATCTGGGTCACCGACTACTATGAGAAGACGGGGGTGTCCCCGGGCGCCGCGGCCAGCTGGGTAGAGTATAGCGTCAACATTAGCGCATTCTCGAAGACGGGTAACCCGGGGCCCATAATC
>Ga0272442_10002124_pt1 | contig 29148 bp, 22 predicted proteins | sample SSMForm2O_FD_200262 | JGI IMG/M metagenome (GOLD analysis project Ga0272442, IMG submission 200262) | Marine sediment archaeal communities from Little Sippewissett salt marsh, Falmouth, MA, United States - SSM-Form-2O | ecosystem: Environmental > Aquatic > Marine > Wetlands > Sediment ...
CTTTGCCGGCATGCCCCGCTCCAAAGAGCGGAGGTACATGGCGGGGAGAGCCCTCCAGAGTCTAAGCGAAGGAGTGCTGAATGCTACGGAGAGCTTTGCTGCTTTAATAACCCCCGGGATGGCTACGATAAATCGGGTGCTAAGGACCAGCACTGTGCGCTGGGTGATTCACACGGCGTGGACACGGAACGAAGGAAATTCAGCGAAGAACAAACGATGGAGCGCAGTTCTTTGGATCGGATATTGTTCTGGAGATAGGGAAAAGCCCCTGATCTTTCTGCTCAACAGGGGCTTTGTGTATAATTTTTCAGAAGGGCACGTCTTCGTCGGGAATGTCATTAGGCGTTCTGTCAAAGGGATTATCGCCCGAATTCGCCTCCTGGGCGGCATCCCCTTTGCCCCCAAGCATTTGCATTCGTTCTATGATTACTTCGGTGGTCCAGCGGCGATTACCATCTTTGTCTTCCCATTCACGCGTCTGCAGTCTTCCCTCGATGAAAATCTGCCGGCCCTTATTGAGATACTCGCCGCATATTTCTGCGGTTCTTCCGAAGCCGACTACCCGGTGCCATTCGGTTTCTTCCACGAATTCGTCATTTTTCTTGAATTTCCTGGACGTGGCAAGGGAAAAAGATGTTATGGCGGTTCCATTGCTCGAATAGCGGACTTCCGGATCTTTGCCGAGCCTTCCGATGAGTATTACTTTATTTACCGACATGGGTATCTCCTTTGTATGTAGAATCGATTTCCGTAATATTTTTTAGGGATCGCGAAGCCATTGGAATGACTACGATCAAGGTTTGTATCCTGTATTATGGGTAAAGTCAAGGTTTTTACCGGTGAGAAATTTCCTTGTTCCTACATTTAGATATTGACTGCGGGGGAGGTATAAATTAAACTATTGGATTAATACGCACGAAATTATCTTAACATATTGATTTATCATTAATTCTTGGTGCTCACCAATGGGTTCCAAAAAAAAGGAAAAAACCAGCCACTGGATTGAAGTTGTCGGAATCGTTCTCATCGGATTTTCCGTGTTTGTTATGTGCTGTCTTATCAGCTATAATCCAGCAGATCCCTCATTTGAGACAGGTATTTCGGGCACGCCCCCCTATATACATAATTGGGGGAAACAGGTGGGGGCATACCTTTCAAGCCTTCTTTTTCAGATAATGGGGCTCGGGAGCTACGCGGTTCCGGTATCCCTGTTTTTGCTGTCCATAAAGCTGCTGTTCTTCCCCCGGTTCCCCTACCGGTTTTATATCCGCCTTTGTCTTTATATACTTCTGTTTTTGTGCTGTGAGACTTTTTTGAGCCTTTTCTTCGGTGTCCTTGATCTGGAAAAATACACATTTGATGCGGGCGGGGCGCTCATGGGCGGTATCATCTCGTCGGGGCTTACCGCAGCCATCGGTCCATTCGGCACCTACCTGCTCATCGTTATCATAGCGCTCCTTATTGTTATGGGTCTGACAAAGATTTCCTATGTCTCCTTGTGGAACAGTACAACCAGCACGCTTAAAGGGTCGGCTCAGGAGTTTCTTGGTACCGTGCTGTCACGTCTGAAAAACATCTCACTGAAGGGTTTGATGAGAAAAAAGAAGAAGCGGGCGCCGGACCCTGAACGGGCCCCGGTAAAAGAAAAAGAGGTGCCGGAGCCGGCCGGCAATGAGGGCCTTTTGCCTGAGCACACGGCTGCGAATGCTTCCCGAAAGCCCCTTACCGATGAAATACCCATAACCGTCTACCGGGAAAAGAACCCGGACGAGAAAGGCAGTGACGGGACGTTTACCGTCCGCACAGGTCCCGCGAAAGCATCCAAGATGTACAAACTTCCTCCTGTCAGCCTTCTCGATGAACCTGATCAAGGAAACATCGAGGTACACCGGGAACTGCTCATGGATGATGCAGATGTGCTTATGAAAAAGCTTTCCGATTTCGGCGTCAAGGGTAAGGTTGTGGGAATCAGTCCCGGTCCGGTGATCACCCGGTTTGAGTACGAGCCGGCATCGGGTATTAAGCTGAACAAGATTGTCGGGCTTTCTGACGATCTTGCTCTCGCGCTGAAGGCCATGAGCGTACGCATAGCGCCGATTCCCGGCAAGTCCGTTGTGGGAATCGAACTTCCCAGCAAAAAGCGGAAAAAAGTTTCCTTCCGGGAAGTTGTGGCCCGTGACGAATTCCAGGGGTCCGGCTCGAAGCTGACCATCGGACTTGGAAAAGATATTGCAGGCGGCACTATTATCAACGATCTTTCCCGCATGCCCCATCTGCTTATTGCGGGCACCACCGGCTCGGGCAAGAGCGTTTTTATCAATACGGTCATATGCAGCATCCTTTTCAAGGCGACGCCGGACGAGGTCCGCTTTTTAATGATTGACCCCAAGAGACTTGAGCTGTATCCCTATGACGGCATTCCGCATCTGCTTCATCCCGTGGTGGTGGACCCCAAGAAGGCCGCCGTCGCCCTGCGGTGGGCCGTTGAGGAGATGGACCGCCGCTACAAACTGCTTGCAGACATGAACACCAGGGACATTGTTCAGTACAACAAGAAAATAGCAAAGCTGGAGAAAGACGGCGATGAGCTGCCGGAAGACCACCGGAAAATGACATACATCGTGGTGGTTATAGACGAGCTTGCAGATCTCATGATGATAGCGGCCCGTGACGTTGAAGGCTATATTGCCCGTCTTGCCCAGATGGCCCGGGCATCCGGCATGCACCTGCTGGTAGCAACACAGCGCCCGTCGGTGGATATCCTGACCGGTGTGATCAAGGCGAACTTTCCCAGCAGAATCTCATTCAAGGTTTCCTCAAAGGTCGATTCGCGCACCATTCTCGATACGGTCGGCGCGGAGAAGCTGCTGGGGATGGGTGATATGCTTTCCATCCCGCCCGGCACCTCACGGCTCCAGCGCATACACGGCGCATATATTGCCGAGAAGGAAATAACAAGGATAACCGAGTTCGTCAAGAAACAGGGCAAGCCCCTCTATGATGAATCGATTGTCGAACTGAAAGAAGATGAGGCAGCCGGTGCGGTTGAAGAGGAAGACTATGACGAGCTGTATGACAAGGCGGTTGAACTTGTTGCAGAGACCCGTCAGGCCTCTATTTCAATGCTCCAGCGCAGGATGCGGGTCGGCTATAACCGGGCCGCCCGAATGATAGAGCGCATGGAACGGGAAGGGGTGGTGGGGCCGAGTGACGGCGTTAAACCCAGGGATGTACTGATCAACAGGCTTCCCAAGCCGTGACGGACATCATCAGGGTCGGGCAGCACGTCCTTTATCAGTTTGGCAGAAGTACACTATCATTGAATGTCTCAAAGAACCACGCCACGTTGCATGGGGTGCCCTTTGGGCAATGCGGCAGGGCCAGGAGCAAGCATTCCGAATGAAGCGCCTATTATTTATTATAGTAGCTGTCGCGGCTTTTTTCATCCCGGCGGCTTACGGCCGCGGTGAACAGCTTGATGTCGACAGCTGCGTAAAAAAAATCGAGAAGCGCTATGAGGACATGAAGGACCTGCGCGCACGGTTTCACCAGAAGACCCGTTTTGCGGCCCTGGACCGGACCGAACACGGTGAGGGCACCGTTTTTTTTAAAAAAGGCGGCAAGATGCGCTGGGAGTATTCGGCGCCCCAGGTCCAGAAATTCATTCTTGACGGTAAAAATCTGTGGGTATATCTGCCGGAAGAAAAACAGGTGATGAAGAATAATTTCAACGTCATCCCTTCGCATATTATTACCGATCTCTTCCGCAGCAGAATAAACTTGCGGGAACGGTTTCATGTCACCATGGTGAACGCCGGCGTGCAGACAGCGGGCAATGAGATTACCCTTGAGCTTTCTCCCGTAGAATATGATCCGACCGTAAAAAAACTGCACCTCACCATTGATGCCGGTAGCTATTTAATTGTAAAAACATCTCTTGAGCCTGAGTTCGGGAATACTACTGACCTGACGTTTTCCAACATTGAGGTCGACACGGGGCTGGACGACACTCTGTTCGAGTTTACTCCCCCCCCCGGTGTCGAATTATTCGAAGCGCCGCAGCTGCAGCCATAACACCAGGTATCGCTACCATTCCTTATGTCGTTACATTTTGCACGATTTTTTAATCAGCCCTATCCCGTGCAGAAACTGCTTGATGCCATCGATCAACAGGTGCCGGAGATTTTTGCATCCGGTATGCGCGGGTCCGCAGGGGCTTTTTTTATTGCACTGCTTTCCGCGCGTCTGCGGCGTCACGTCCTGGTTATCGCGCCTACCTGGGACAGGGCCCGGGGGCTGTATGACGAGCTGGTGTTTTACCGGGGCATGCAGGGCGGCACCGGCCCGCAGTCATCCGCCGACGTGCTGTTTTTCCCTTCACTTGACTCACAGCCCTATGAAAATGTGCTGAGCCACTGTGACATAAGCGCCCAGCGGTTGTGGACACTGTACCGGCTCTGTGAATCCGATCAGCCCTGCATTACCGTAACCAGTGTCCAGCCGGCGCTTCAGCGTCTTGTTCCCCATGATATCCTCATCGATGCGATCTGTACGGTTTCCCGGGGGGATGAAATCGACAGGGAGTTTTTATGTGCCCGCCTTATCGAAGGCGGGTATGCCCGGGTGGGCCTTGTGGAAGACCGGGGTGATATAAGCATACGGGGGGAGGTAATGGATGTTTTTCCTCCGGGATTTGAGCAGCCTGTACGGATTGACTTTTTCGGCGATACCGTTGAGTCCATCAGGCTTTTCGACACCGTAAGCCAGCGCTCAAACGCGGAGCTGCCCTCAGCCGTGCTGGTGCCGGTCCGTGAGGTGATACTGAGTACACGTGTGATTGACGATTTTACCCGCAGGGTCCAGGAACCCGCCTTCGCCGCGCTGTTTGACCACGGCAAGGGGATATCTTTTGCGAGGAGCATCCAGGACGGATTTTTACCCTCAGGGGTTGAATACAGCCTTTCATACCTCTATCCCCATTGTGCGACCCTTTTTGACTATCTTCCCGAGGACACCGTTGTTTTCTATGATGAGAGAAATGCCGTTCAGGATGAGCTTACTGCCTTTCACAGCGAGGTTGCCCAGCATTACCGGACGGCCGTGGAAGAACAACGTGTTGTGTCACCACCCGAGGATCTTTTTATCGCCGGACTTCCGGATGCACGACAGCAGGTCTTGTTTGAACGATGGGCGCCGGAAAAACCGGGTGCCAGTACTATTGGTTTTGCAACGGCGGCAAATGATGATGTGCGCGGGGAGATGATTGATATCGACTCTCACGCCGGGGCATTGTCGGAGTTTGCCGGCAAAATTGAACAGTGGTGTGAAGACGGTGTCCGGGTGTTTATTGTCTGTCACACAAAGACCCAATGTGAGCGGCTGCGCGAGCTGCTCGGCGATTACAGCCTTGAGGCAACCGTTTCAACCCAGGATGACTTCCCCGACACCGGGAGCAGCGCGGCGAGCGGGACCATACACATATGCGTGGGAACCCTTTCACAGGGGTTCAGGTATGACGAAGGACTTCTGTGTATTATAACCGAAGAGGAGATATTCGGCGAAAAGAAGCGGCGAATAGCCGCGCCGCGCCACAGGCAGGGCGTGGCCATTTCCGATTTCAGCGACCTCAGCGAAGGGGACTTTATCGTCCACCGGGACAACGGAATCGGGATGTATCGCGGACTCAAAACCCTTGAGGCCGGAGGGGCGTGCGGTGACTATCTTTCACTGGAATATATCGGCAACGACAAGCTGTATGTGCCCATTGCCAAGATAAATCTGATCAACAAGTACGAGGGGGCGGAAGACACGGTGCCGCGTCTGGACAAGCTTGGCGGCACATCATGGCAGCGCGCTAAGAAGAGAGTCAGGGACGCGGTTGAAAAGATCGCAAACGACCTTATTCAGCTGTACTCCGCGCGGAAGGTATACACCGGTCATGCCTTTTCACCCCCGGATCATTACTTTCATGAGTTCGAAGCGGCCTTCCCGTACGAGGAGACCCCCGATCAGCTCGGCGCAATAGATGATGTTATGCGGGATATGTCGGGAGAAATGCCCATGGACAGGCTTATCTGTGGTGACGTGGGATACGGGAAAACCGAGGTCGCCCTGCGGGCCGCCTTCAGGGTTGTCATGGACGGCAAGCAGGCGGCTATCCTGGTGCCGACCACTGTTCTGGCGCAGCAGCACTATCAGACCTTTTCGGAACGCTTTGCCGGCTATCCGGTTACCGTAGACATGCTCAGCAGGTTCAGGTCAACACGGGACCGAAAAGAAACACTGGACGATCTGGCCGCGGGAAAGGTAGACATCATCATAGGAACCCACCGGCTCATTCAGAAGGATGTTGTTTTCAAGCGGCTCGGGCTCCTGGTTATTGATGAGGAACACCGCTTCGGCGTCAAGCACAAGGAACGGATTAAAAAAATGAGAACCACGGTCGACGTGCTGACCCTTACCGCAACGCCCATTCCGCGCACGCTGCAGTTTTCGCTGCTGGGTATCCGGGACTTCTCTCTCATTGAGACGCCGCCGGAAGACAGACTGTCCATTCGAACCATCATAACGCAGTTTGAGGAAGGGGTGATAAAGGAGGCCGTCATACGTGAGCTTAAGCGGGGCGGACAGATATTCTTTGTGCATAACCGTGTTAAGTCTATTGACGCAATGGCACTGTATCTGAAGCGGATTGTTCCTGAAGTGCGTCTGGGGATAGCTCACGGCCAGATGAAGGAGAAAGAACTGGAAGAGGCGATGATGAAATTCGTAACACGTGAGATAGACATGCTTCTGTGCACGACAATTATCGAGTCGGGTCTTGATTTTCCCACCGCCAATACCATCATTATCAACAACGCCCACAGGCTGGGACTTGCCCAGATGTATCAGCTCAGGGGCCGTGTGGGGAGAGGAAAAGTGCGGGCATACGCCTATATGCTCGTGCCGGGCAAAAACATTTTAAGCCGTGATGCATTAAAGCGCCTTGAGGCCCTGTCGGAATTTACGGAACTGGGCGCGGGGTACCGCCTGGCAACACGTGACCTGCAGATACGGGGTGCCGGAAATATGCTCGGCCATTCACAGTCAGGTCAGATAGCAGCGGTGGGCCTTGACTTGTATCTTGATATACTCAATGAAACAATACATAAGCTTAGAGGGGAAAAGGCCCCGGTGAACATTGATCCGGAGATTAACCTGAACATCCAGGCATATATTCCCCAGACATATGTGTCTGATATTAATCAGCGGCTTGTCCTGTACCGGCGCTTTGCTGCCATTACCACCGATGACGAGATAATGGATCTGGAGGAGGAACTGCGCGACCGTTTCGGGAAACCTCCCGGTGAAGTTGAAAACCTCCTTGCAACTGCCGGGCTGAAGAACCTCCTGCGCACGTATCTTATAGCATCTGTTGACTGTACCGACCGGGAGATCATTTTTTCATTTCACGAGGATGCCGGACACAGCCTTGACAAAATTCTTGCCCTGGTTGCAGAGGATGAGAAACGCTACCGTCTTACGCCGGACCACAAACTTATTGCACAGTACAATAATAAAAGTGATATTATTCTTGAAATAAAGAAGATTTTAAAGTAGGTAAAAGGATGTCCCTTATTATCGAGGTCTCAGCCGGTACGCAAAATTGACACTATTGTGTGCCGGAGGAATTGAAAAGGAAATAATGGGAAGGTTGGTAAAATCACTTTCCACTGTTTCATACGTTACGAAATTATTTTTATAGAGGCGGAGGCTTACGGCGTGAAATTCTTTAAAACTTTTGTGACAGCGGCGGTATGCATGGGGTTCTTTTCTTTTTCCGTGCAGGCTGCAAACAATCTCATCGACCGTATTGTTGCCGTGGTAAACGGTGAGATCATAACGATGGCGGAGCTGGAGAAGAACATTTCAGTTATGATGCCTGAAGCGGCGAACAAGCCCAAGGGCCCGGACATATACCGGCAGGGCCTCATGCAGATGGTTGAGAAGAAGTTAATCGAGCAGGAGGCAAAGAAACTGAAGGTGGAAGTGAATGACCGGGATGTCGATAGGGCTGTTGAACAAATGCTGCAGGGAAACAAGATCAGTTTGAAAGACCTTACGGCCGCTTTGACAGAGCAGGGGATGACTATTGAAGAATACCGGGACTTTTTGCGGGCAGAGCTGATCAGGTCCCAGGTTGTGGGCCAGCAGGTGCAGGCCAAGGTCTCGATCACGGATGAGGACATGATAGCCTACTATGAGAAGAACCTGAAGCCCGAGGAGAAGCCGGGCGCCAGGGTGCGGCTGCAACAGATACTGCTTGCGGTTCCGCCGAACGGCTCTGAGGAGGACGCCGCGCGGCTTGAAAAAACCTTACAGGATATACGTGAAAAGATCCTTGGCGGGGAAAATTTCGGGAGAATGGCCGCCATGTACTCCCAGGGGCCCGCGGCAAAAACCGGGGGTGATCTGGGGTATTTCCACAAAGGTGAAATGATGCCTGAGATTGAAACGGCGGCGTTTTCCATTGAGGAAGGTGCCGTAAGCCCGGTGATCAAAACACAGGCAGGATTTCATCTCATCAAAGTCCTTGACAAGAGCGAAAGCGAGCAGGACCGTTCCTGGAAAGACCGTCAGAATGAAATCAGCAATGCCCTGTACAACAGGGAGTTTGAACGGATATATAAGGAATGGATGGAAGGGCTGCAGAAAAAATCATACATTGAATTAAATCTCTAGTGTCGTGTCCCGGCGATACAAGCTATAATTAAACATACCCTTATTACATGAACACACAGGACAAGACACTACGGCAAAGGGAGCTCTATGCCTGGTCTTGAGGATCTTGACTCCTTGTTGTTGGAGGAAGTACAGAAGCGGTTCCCCCTCACCGGGGTGACCCTGAAGCACCCGCTTCCCGAGCGGCCTTTTCGGATGCTCGGGCTGGTACACATCGATGGCAACATATTCACATCGGAGAAGTTCGCCCGGGTCCTTTTCCTCAAAACCACCGCGGCATTTGTCCGGGGTGTGCGCTCCATATTTCTCAATCCCCGCCCGGACCTCGATCTGCCGGTGTTTTCATCCGAGCTTATTCTTAAAGGTGATAAGCGATTGATGCTCCTGGATATTCACCGCATGGGAGATGCCTCCCGCCACGATGATACCGGGCTTTACCGGCGCGTCGACAGCATATTGAACACCTATCCCGACCTGTTCAGCACCCCCAAGCCCCTGCGCGGAGAGATCAACCGCATTTTTTCACCCGCGGTGCGCTATGTGGAACTATCCAGAGATCAGGATGAGCAGGCGCTTCGCTGCTACCGGGAATACCTTGATCTCTACCTGACCATGGTTGAAAACGCGCTGCCGCTGACGGGGGATGACCTGGACACTGCCCGGAAGAACTTTGAAGCGTACATGAACACCATTGCCGATTTTGATCCCGGAGTAAAAGTCTACCAGATGTTTTTCGGCAAAAAGGGCGGTTTGGAACGGGCCCTTGACATGTTCTTCGGCCGGTAGCAGTCTGTTTCCCGTGTAATCTGTCCTGTATCGCTGTCTTTTTATGCAGGAAGCATCGCTTGGGAGATTGTGTAGACAGTATCCGACAGTGCCCGCCCTGCCGTTTACATATCCTTTCGATTTACAGCAAAATGTCTGACGGTTCTACAGGGGCCGACAGGCCGTTACGAGATTATTATGAAAAGCATTGTGTGTGTTCTCTCCTTTGTAATGATGTTGTTTTTCGTCATTGTTTGTCCGGTTGCGGCAAAGGATGCAGATATTAATCCGGACGGGTATGACGTGCTGTTTAACCATGCACATGTGCATGACATAGAGATCGTTATTTCCCGGGAAGAATGGAACGGCCTTATTCAGGATATGAGGGAGTATGCCGAGGAAGACTGGCTGGGACTGGGCAGGACAGGCAACTATCGGAAAGCCATGTTTGTCTATACCGGGCCTGCCGGGGATGCAGTTGTCGAAGAGGTGGGGTTCAGAACAAAGGGAAACATCTCACGCATTATTCCCCAGGATGACGAAGGTAATTTTCACCGGGCTCACTTCAAGGTGAAATTTGATAAGACCTTTGATCTTGAGAAAGGAACAGATGCATACGAACAGAGAGACGAGAGAAGATTTTGTGCATTAAAAGCGCTCGTATTCAGAATGCCGTATGCTTCCCCCACCTGGGATGTCTCACAGATGAGGGAGCTGTACTGTTATGATCTTATAAACAGGGCAGGGGCATATGCCGCAAAGACCGGTTCCGCACGCCTGACCATAACGATCGAGGGGGAAAAGAAATATTTCGGCATATACACGCTCATGGAACCTGTTGATAAATTGTTTTTAACAAAGCGATACGGGAAGGACAAAAACGACGGAAATTTATATAAATGCCTGTTTGGTGATTCGGGCCCTGCAACATTACAGCCAGTAGAGGAAAGGGAGACTAATTTCTGGATGCAGAATTACTTCCCGGAGGACAGGGTCATCGGGGTGAAAGACTGGGAAACACATTATCGTCCCACCTATGATTTAAAAACAAATGAGGACGAGGAAGACCACACGGAACTGGTGCGTTTCATTGATTCCCTCAATGCGTTAAGCGGGGATGCATTGCAGGAGTATCTGGATAAAAACTTTGAGATAGACAGGTTTATTCGTTATCAGGCCATGAACGTGCTTCTCGGGAAATGGGATGATTACTGGACATTGGGTAATAATTATTATCTGTATTTTAATAATGACGGGAAAATTGAATTTATTACCGCAGATTATGACATGGCCCTTGGGCAGGGGCCCCGGCTGTTTTATTCAGCATCAACAGGGATATATGAATGGTCGAATCATGTACATGAGTTTTTAGCCCTTCAATCTTTTATCCCCGCACCATTCTTACAATCAGTGCTTGATTACCGCTCACCCCTTGTTGAAAAGATCTTTGAAATAGATGCATACAGAGCACGCTATGAAATGTATCTGCAGGAGTTTGTTATGCCTGAAAACAGGCTGTTTCTCTATAGCGATTATGAACAACGCCGCAGCGCACTGCAAGAGCTTTACCGTCCGTATCTGGCAAATGATACGGGCGAGGGGGAGACGGTGCGAAATGATGAGAGTGTGGGGCTGTATTTTTTCGAAAGAACACAATCGCTTATCAATGAACTCGGGCTTGAGCAAGACGATTATGAAACAAAACCCGCATATTTGCCTGCACCCGACGAAATTGCAGCCTCACACCAGCGTTACAAAAATATGATTACCGTCACCTGGAACCCGGTTCTGTTTGCCGACTACTACAGGGTATACAGAGCGGCCGCTGTATCGGGTTCCTATGAGCGGATCGGCGGTGATGTGGTCGAGGAGCGCCTTAACGACCAATCGGTTGCAGTTAACAGCACGTATTACTACCGGGTCAAGGCATTTACGCATGACGGTATTGAAAGCGCGTACAGCGGCGAGACAGAAGGCTCTACAAATGACGGCAGCATACAGCCCCCGGCAGGGGTGACGGCGACTGACGGTATGTACAGCCATATGACCACCGTGTCGTGGGAGCCCGTTTTAAATGCCGATTACTACCGGGTGTACAGATCGGGCCTTCCCGACGGGGGCTATGACCAGCTTGGCGGTAAAACAGTAGAAACGGCCTTTGACGATACATCGGCTGCAGCTGATACCACCTATTATTACAGGGTTACGGCCTGTACCGAAGATGGAGCCGAAACAGCCCTCAGCAGCACGGATGCGGGGTATGCACATGATGACGGCCTCGGGCCGCCCGACGTGCTGCATGCCGCCGCCCTTGAGAGCGGCACCTATGTACATGCTTTTGACAATGGTATAAAAACCTATACCTTTAATGGTGATCATACCTGCACGGTAGTGCAGCCTACCGAACTGGGAAACGCGCTGATATCAGCAGGGCAGCCTACTGAACGGGGAAACGTGCTGATTTCCGCAGGGCAGTGGCTCTATGACGAAGAGCAAAAGGTGCTCACTATTGATACCACGGCAGCTCTCGTCGGCGGGCTGGTTGAGATACATCTCATTGAAACCTGGGAAAATGCCTTCACCCTGTACGGCGGATCAGTGCTCAATCTCATGGGGTTTAAAAAGGTCACGGGTGACCATAACGGTATTCTGGGTATATATGAGGGGGGGGGAAGCATCAGCGTGCTGACCGGGGTAGGCCTGGATAATCAAACCATTGCGATTACAGCGGCATGTACCCTTAATGAAGATGATTCGTGGGACTGGCTTACCGCTGTCGACACAAACGGAGAAGTTGAAACGGGATCGGAAACGGCAACCGGCTATGCCAACAGGTTGATAGAATACGGCGGGTCATATTACCTTACTGTACCTGTTGAATCCTTTTTTTACTACAGAGCTGAGTGCCCCCTTGAAATGTCGATCACGGAAAAAGACCTGATAGACACATTGCGACGGATACGAGATGTCCGGCTTACCGGCAGTGAAGGGCACCACCTGGTTCATCTGTATTATGTGCATGCCCGTGAGATTTCGTCCCTACTGTTACGCAACGGCCGGCTTCAGGCAACGCTCACCGGCCTGCTTGCAGAAAACATGGATACCGCCCGGCAATATGTTGATACGGGCGGCATACTGCTTCAGCAAAATGATATCCAAAACGTACTGGATTTTTTCCTTGAACTGAAAAAAGGAAGCAGTGCCGGGCTGCAGAAGGATATTGATTCGGTGATTGCCAAGATCAAGGCCGGTGATATGCTCCGTGCAATGGGGGTGCGTGTCCGTTGACCTTTATGGTGTTTTCAGAAGATTATATGCCAGGAATGAATGTTAAGAGATAGGTCTATTGTGAAGCTGGTTGTGTGTATCCCATCCTTTTTTACGGCTGTTTTTGCACTCTTTATTCTATGCGGCTGTGAAAACGGTGCCGTTGATCGTCCCGACGGGTGGGCCGAAGAAACCCACGGCAACACTGCCGCGGCGAACTATGATGTTGTTTTCGATCAGCATGCTGTTAAAAGGATTGATCTCATCTTCGCTCCCTGGGACTGGCAGGTCATGATCAATGACATTACCGAGCTGTGCGGGGGATTCGGGATGGGAAGCGGCATGGGAATTGGAGACATGCCCGACGGTATGGGCCCCCCTGAAGAAACGCTTATACCCTGCGAGGGTCTCATGGAGGGGGATAGCTGCCTGTTTACCAGAGAGGGGTTTTCCATGGAGGGTGTTTGCACCGGTTTGCCGTTCATGGAAGGGAGGCTTGTCTGCCTGCCGGAAATGTTCGAGCCATGCGAGGGGCTGCAGGACGGGGACCCCTGCCTGCTACGGGGTACTAACGGCGCTGAGGTGGACGGGACCTGCACGAGCATACCGTTTATGGAGCTTGACCTGATGTGCATGCCGGAAGGTGTCGGTGGTATACCTGATGACATGGCATTGCCCAGCGCACTTGATTTGCTGGAACGGGATCCCGTATACAGGCCGTGTACGTTTCTTTTTGAGGGCACAACCTGGCAACACGTAGGCGTACGCTTTAAAGGCAACTCCTCTTTGCAGTTTACCTGGGGGGCGGGAAGTTTCAAGCTGCCGATGCGGTTTGATTTTGATGAGTTCGAGGACGTGTATCCTGAAATTGAGGACCAGCGATTTTTCGGCTTTAAGAAGCTGACCATGTCAAGCAGCTGGTCCGACAACTCACTGACACGGGAAAAGACAGTTGCAGATATTTTCCGGGAGGCCGGTGTGCCTGCCCCTGCGACCGCTTTTTATCGGCTCTTTATTAACTATGGTCTGGGGCCAATCTACTTCGGACTGTATACCATGGTGGAGGACCCTGACGGGCCCATGCTTGACACGCAGTTCAACGACGGCAGCGGGAACCTCTACAAACCCGCCGGCAGCGGTGCCGACTTTGTCCGGTTTGACGAGCAGTCGTTTGTAAAAAAGACCAATGAAGAAGATGCTGACTGGAGCGATGTGATTGCCGTGTTTGAAGCACTTCACGCAGACCGTAGCGATCCCGAGATCTGGCGAGACGGCCTGGAGGCGGTCCTTGACGTTAACGGATTCTTGTTGTGGATGGCCGTAAATACCGTGGTAACCAACTGGGACACCTACGGAAACCTCGCTCATAACTACTACCTGTACACAGATCCCGATGCCGGCCTGATGTCCTGGATTCCCTGGGACAACAATATGGCCCTCGTGTCAGGATTCGCGATTTTTGAACCCTTTCCTTTTGACCTTAGCATCGTTGGCGAAAACTGGCCCCTGATTCGCTTTCTCATGGATGATCCCGTCTACCGCGGGACCTACCGTTTTTTTGTCAATGAAACCGTTGGCGGCAGTTTTGAGACTGAAAAAACCCGGGAGCGCTTTCAGCAGGCACATGAGGCCATTGCCCCCTACGTTACCGGACCGGAAGGTGAACAGGCCGGCTATACCCTGCTTGCAGAACCCGGTGATTTTAACACAGCACTTGAAAGCCTTCTGTTATTTGCGGCACAGCGCCGTGAGGAGGCCCTGCAGTTTCTTTCCGATGAGGGGTTTGTTTCGTCTCCGGTGGTCATACATGAAATCCACTATAACCCGGCATCGTCCCCGGCAGACGAATACGAGTTTATCGAGCTGGTGAATGCGGGAGACCGGGCGGTGGATATATCGGGGTATGCCTTTACTGCAGGCATTGATTTTGTTTTTCCCCGGGGCACATCCATCGGGCCCGGTGAATATATGCTTGTGTGCGAGCATGCTGATGCCTGTGCCGGAAAGGCCTCCCAGGTGTTTGAATGGACGGGAGGAAAGCTTTCCAATCAGGGGGAGGCCCTTGTGCTGAGGGATGCCGCGGGAATAATTGCCGATTACGTACGATATGATGACCGGGGTTACTGGCCGGCTGAAGCCGACGGGGGCGGTATGTCCCTCGAATTAAAAGATGCTGCATCGGTTAATTCCCTTGCAGAAAACTGGTGTGCCGGCCATGATGCCGGGGGAACACCGGGGCAACAGAACAGCTGTTCTGTTCGGGATACTGATAAATAGTGTTGTTGGATTGGTAGAGCGCGAGGAGAGGGGTCAAAGCAGGTTCTTATCAAAAGACAGGCGGTTAAACACATCGATGATTACGGTCACACGAAAAACGGCTATCACCCTTCTGGTGCTGACTACTATATTCTGGGGGAGTTCCTACTCATTCACCAAAGCTCTGACGGTTCATTTTCCACCCCTGTGGGTGGTTACTTTCCGGTTCGGGCTGGCCGGCCTGGTACTGCTGGCGCTTACCCGCCGTGAAATTATCGCCGCTATACGCGACAGCGCATGTGCAGATCTTCTGCAGTTGTGTTCTCTCGGGGTTATTAATTTTGTCGCCATCCTGTGTTTCACCATAAGCCTGCAAGCCATAGAAGTTACAAACAGCGGCTTTATCCTTTCCTCCGCGCTGCTGCTTGTACCGTTGATTGAATTTATTTTCCTTGGAAGACCCCTGAGCCTAAACGTGCGTATCGCCCTGCTGCTTTTGACTATTGGCATTTACTGCATGTCTTTCGGATTCGCGCTGCCAAAACCGTTCCGCTGGGGCGAGAGCGTATGTTTTATTGCCGCCGTGCTGTATTCAATCTATATCATCATGCTGGGCGGGCTTTCACGCAAGTTTCATTCCGGCGTTATAATGTCGTTTCTTTTTCTCATAACCGCGGTCATTGCAGGCCCGACAGCCTTTTTTACCTGCGGTGCTGATTTTACTCCTTTTGCCGACTACCGCACGAGCCTTGACCTTGTGTACCTGGCCCTGGTCGGCACAGCAATTCCGTATGTGTTCATGGGTGTGGGACAGCGCTCGCTTGATAATCAAACAGCGGCTCTTATCTACATTTTCGAGCCTGTGGCTGCGACAATGATTGCCCTGCTGTTTTTCGGCGAGTCGATACCGTCCGCCACCTGGATAGGCGCTGGCATCATCCTAGCGGGCCAGTATATCGCGGTCGGCCGCACATAACAGTTCAAAAGGGGAAAGGAAGGGAAGAGGGGACATACTATAGTCCTCCAAAAAATAGGAGGGGGGGCAAACCTTAACAAATTACTGATTGACAGGGAACTGTAATGAAGGAGAAAAAATGAGCAAAGGTCAAAACATAAAAAAGGGGACAAAGAAAGCGCCGGCAAAAACCATGAAAGAAAAAAAGCGGGCCAAACAAGCCAAGAAAAATGAAAAGAAGAATCTTGGAATCCTAAATCAATAAAAGAATAAAAAACGGGATATTCGATAGGTGGGGAGCAGCACGAAAGGGGTCAAACCTAAACAGTTAACTAAATGAAAAAATCTGAATCTGCTATCAAAAGCAAAGCGGTGAAAAAGGCAAGTAACAATCCAGTTAATTGTTAAGGTTTGGCCCCTTGATACTCACCCCTATATCAATGTGTCGCTTTATCCCCCCAGATCTCTTTCAGCCGTTTGTCACGGCCACAATTCCAGCGGTAGAGCTTGTAGCGGAACGGGTTGTTTTTATAATAATCCTGGTGGTAGCTTTCGTTGCCTTTAATGGCATAAAAGACGGATGCCTTTAAAATGGGTGTAACAACTTTTTTGTCAGGGAATTGCTCTGCTACTTTTCTTTTGGATTGTTCAGCTATTTTCTTCTCTTTTTCGTTTGCTGTGAAAATTGCACTCAAATAACTCGGGCCTTTATCACAAAACTGTCCCTTATCATCGAACGGATCGATGTTTACCCAATAATACTCCAGCAGCTCTTTGTAGCTGATTTTATCCGGATCATAGGTTATCTCAACGGCTTCAAAGTGCCCTGTATGGTCACCGGTGTAGGTCGGATTTTTTAAGGTTCCCCCGGTAAAGCCTGAGATGACATCGGTTACACCAGCAAGTTTTTCAAAATCCGACTCCATGCACCAAAAACATCCGCCGGCCAACACTGCCTTGTCAGCAGCGGCATTAGATGCGCAGAACAGCAGGCTTGATAATAGCAGTATTATCGATTTGTATTTCATAAAATTACTTCCCTCGCTGTAACCGGTTGATTTAAAGGTCAGGTGGCTAAGTGCAGTACAGTTTATCTTTGTTTATGATCAAAGCTAAACTATTTGCTAAACATATTTTTCACAAGCGAAGAATGGGGTCAAACCTTAACAGATAACTAAGTAAAAAAAATCTGAATCTGCTATCAAAAGCAAAGCCGTGAACAAGGCAAAAACAATTTAGTTAACTGTTAAGGTTTGACCCCTTGATATGCTTATAATGCAACGAAAATCGTAATACCGTGTATTGAGAAAACCTGCAAGTTGTGATTTTCCTGAATGCAGCCGGAATCAATATCTCGTGGTGCATGGTATGCAAGGAAATGTCAGATTAGGTATAATATACATTCCCCCCGTACTGATAAAATTCCAACGCAATCACGGGTATCTATGTTTTAGTTACATTTGCTGCGGCAGGGCCTTTGGGGCCTTCTTCTATGTCAAAGGAAACTTTATCACCTTCCTGAAGTGTCTTGAACCCTGACATGTTGATAGCACTATGATGAACGAAAACGTCTCCCCCTTCATCCTTTTCAATAAAACCAAAACCCTTTTTTTCATTAAACCATTTTACTGTGCCTGTTGCCATGTTTCTTATCCCTTTCATGTTGTGTTATTAGAAAAAATTACCATATAGTTACACCATTAGTATAAACCCGACAGAAATACAAGATATTAATGAAGGCTCTGTTGACAAAAAAAGTAATGAATTAGCCGGGTCCGACCCCAGACTGATTGAGTTGTTTTTTGCATTTAACGGCGAACCAGCCTTTATTTTTCTCCTCACGTGCATCGAATTCCGAGTACCCAACAGCTTCCAATACTTCACGCAATTCTTCGATGTTCAGATACGTCATTACAATGGCATCTACAATGCGCTGATTTCTGCGGTCGTATTTTTTGTTTTTATAGAGGGCCCCCACGATGAGGAGTTGTCCGTTTTGCTTTGTAACCCGATGAACCTCTTTGAGGTCATTACGAAAATCCGGCCAGAAATAGTGGGACTCAAAAGCGGTGATGAGACCAAAAGCACCATCGCTGAATCTCATCGAAGAGACGGCCTCTTGCAATATTTCCACTCGGCCTTCGTTGATAAGCGCACGGTTTTTCTTCCTGGCCACGACAACGGCATCCGGCGAATAGTCAATGCCGACGACTGTGCCGTCTGTGGCGATTTCTGCAAGTCGCCCAACAGTCCTTCCGCCGCCACATCCAATGTCAAGTGCGTCTATATCACGTGCGATGTCGATAAAGCCTAAACCCCATTTTGTTAGACCGGAATGCCCAAAATTCATTCCCGAAGCGAGAATTCGACCAAATCGCCCACTGGGTTTTTTGCACTGACCCATCATTCTTTTTAATAGGCTCATACAAGACTCTTTTGTATCCGCAGTATTGCACCGCCTAAGGCTGCAGATAACAAGCAAGGCGGAACGCATTGTTTATTTAAGAGACAGCCTCAGCCTCCCCTTGATCTTGACCAGCCTCGCATAGGTAAGTCAAACGTAGACCTGACCCCTATATCTCCGAGAATTGTATGCAGCCTGCTGTGAGTGAAAGAGTTTTCGAACTGCGCCAGGGGCAAAATACTTTTATTGTCGGATCGGATCGGGACAACCGCGGGATTTATAAAGCATAGACTTTTTTCCTTCATTTTGCAAGTATGTATATTTCTCATTGTTTTTGGTTAATAATGTTCATAATACCTTTCTCAATTTCGGTACGGACTGATTTTGTGTGTCGAAGGCTGGAAAATCGAGGGTGTTGCATGGTGAAAAATCTTAACCGAATCATAACTTTTTTCGACAAAATTGTTGAAAAAGTAGTACAATTGTCGAACCGGGTAATGTCTGTTTTTTATAACCAGCTTATTTTGCTTTTGTTTTATTTGGCATCTTTTTTGTTACTGTTCAGGGCAGGGCGGGTGTATTGAATAAAGCACGTTTTCGCCTGTTAGGGGTGGGGTGCAACCCCCATCTTCAGGTGCGGGCGGTTTATGCAGGGTTTTCCTAAGTGGCTTGCCGCGCTGTATCTTTTTGCATACGGTGCGTTTTTTTTACGGGGTAAACAGGTATTGATTTCAACGGGATTTTATGCAACATTTATACTATTCCGTCCATAAGTGCATCTTTTTATTACATTACAGGAGCTTATAATATTCCATGTTTGATATTCTGACATTGCAGACAACCACGCCGCAGCCGTCACTGATGATTGTTTTTTATACGGTGCTTCTATCATTTGTTCTTTCGACCATGATCGCCGTTACCTACGAAAAGACGTTTAGGGGGCTTTCATACTCGAGAAATTTCGTCCAGGCCCTGGTGCTTGCCTCCATCGTCGCGGCAACGGTGATGCACGCCATCGGCGACAGCCTTGCCCGGGGGCTGGGCATGCTGGGAGCGCTGGCAATAATACGGTTTCGCACCAACCTCAGGGACCCCCGGGACATCATCTTCATGTTTGCTTCCCTAGCGGCGGGCATTGCCTGCGGCGTGTGCGGATTTGCCATAGCGCTGGTGGGGACCCTGGGCTTCTGTTTTGTGGCGTTTATTCTTTTCTTCTCACCCTTCGGCCAGTCGAGCTATTTCGACGGGATGCTGCGCTTCAACATTGAAAGTGACCCCGGCAGCACCGGTATGCTTGAACAGATAATGCAGGATTACTGCAAAGTGTTTGCCCTGATTACCCTGCGGGATATGGCACAGGGCAAGCGGCTGGATTACGCCTACCATGTAAAGCTCAAAAAAGGCCGAAGCAATGAAGATTTTGTGGATGCCCTCAGGGGCATCGAGTCCATAAAGGGCGTAAACCTAATGCTTCAGGAAACCACGGTGGAGTTATAACCTGTAATGCGGTACGGACTGATGTCAAGAACTAAACTGCTCTATCTCGTATGGACCATCGCATGTGTCGCGCTGGTGCTGATGCTCAGCACGTACAAACGCGAATCCGTTGATTTTTACGGTATTGCCGAGACCAGGGAAATCGTCGTCAACTCAGAAAGTGCCGTCGTCATCAAAAAGATTCATGCCGTGCCGGGCCAGAAAGTTGTACAAGGAGAGCTCATTGTTGAGCTGGACAACCCCGAGCTGGCCCGGACGATCAACGAAATATCACATGAGCTTGAAGAAACCAGGGCAGAGTACACAACACAGATGCATGAGTTCCGGACCCAGCTCAATGAGCTCAGGGCCGAAAAAACCTCGCTTATCAGCGACATCGATTACCAGATAAGACAGCTCCAGGCAGCCTATGATATGAACAGGCAGCTCTCATCCGGGTTGAAAAGCATGGAACGCGACACTGAACAGGACGTCCCTAAGGATCTTGCCGGCCCTATTGAGATACAGATTGAAAGCCTCAAAGAAGCACGCAAACTGACGGCAGATCCCCTCCGGGTCAGGATCCACATGCTGGAAAAGGAGCTGCAGTCAACGGAGAACCCGCTCCAAATCCACGCGGCACGGCTGGACAAAGAGCTGAACCTGCTGCTGGAAGAGAAGAACAAGCTCTATATTTTCGCCCAGGTAACGGGCATAATCGGTTCGGTGAACTGCAAGGCAGGTGAAACGATCAGCCCCTATGATCCCATTCTGACCCTGCATACAAAATCCCCCTCCTACATTAAAGGATTTATCCACGAATACGTCTATTCCAGGATATCGCTGGGACAGCAGGTGCGGGTCGTATCAATGGCCGATCCCGCCAAGACGGTTATCGGTACGGTTGTCGGCGTCGGTTCCCGGATCATACAGTATCCCCAACGGCTGCAAAGAATGCTCAATAACAACCAGTACGGCAGGGAGGTACGCATAAAAATACCCGAGAACAACAGGCTGCTGCTCGGAGAAAAAGTGCTGGTAACACTCTATGGCAGTGCGGACCAGTCAGCTGTCGGCAGCGGCGACAATTTTTCCCTGGCTGAAATCCACGCGAAAAAAATCTCAGAGCATAAACATCCCGTAGAAGCTATTCCCGAAATATTTGATATTACCGTTGCCGGCAGCTTGAAGGACATCGGCCCTATTGAAGCCTCGGGCGTCATATACCTGAAAGACCTGAAGCATTATATTATTATCAGCGATGATACGATCAAAAAACAGCCTGTTGTGTACCTGATGGATACCGGCGGTGCTGTTCAGGATGAGCTGCTGATTCAGGGACTTGATAAGATTAATGATATGGAAGCCATTGCTGAAGATCATGCAGGCAATATATACATTGCCTGTTCCCTGAGCAGTAATAAAAAGGGGAGGCTGCCCGATGCGCGCAAACTGCTGGTGCGTGCCGTACGGGACAGGGCGCTGCTCAGGCTGGACAGAAAGGTCTTTTTATACGATGTGATCAGGCAGGCTGCTCTGAAGTATGCCGATACCGATTGGGCACAGCTTGTCATCACAGACGGCAATGTCGCCGTAAACATTGAAGGCATATTCTGCCGGGACGGTGCCCTGTATCTGGGGCTGAGGACCCCGCTCAAAGACAATAAGGCCGCAATTATAAAAATCAGCGAAATTGACCGGGTTTTTGAAAAAAGCCTGCCGGGCAAACAGGACGTGGAGCTGTGGCAAACCTTTGATCTGAAGGACAGGGTTTCAGGCGTGTGCGCCGGGATATCCGACCTGCATCTTTCCGGCAACACACTCTATATTGTTTCCTATAATCCCGACACCGTCAGCGGGACCCTGCGGGATGCGGGGAACCTGTGGAAATATGATTTTGCCGGCAATGATCTGCAGCACGTCAGACGTTTTGCAGATGCAAAGCCGGAAGGTGTTACCATCAATTCCGACACGAAGGAGATTGTTATCACGTGTGACCGGGACGCGGCGCAGCCGTCCCAGATGATTACCCTGAGGTTGGATTGATGAAAACCCCCGCCATTCTCCTGCTCGTTCTATTGCTGTGGTGCCGGCCTGTTGCTGCAGGGGAAATTTCCATCGGCTCTTTTCTGGCAACGGCAACCACCGACTATCTCCTGGACCATCAGAAGGAGAAAATAGATTTCCTGGGCTCATCATCCTCAAACACTCCCTATATCGACAGGATTGAGCTGCGAACGGAAACCGATGAATTCCGGCTTTCCCAGCAGCGCTATTCCGTCAGGGTGTATCCAAACGGATGGGGTGCAACCGCAAGCGGCAGGAAAGTTTTCGAGGCAACCAAAGCATACACCGAATCAGAGCGTGATCTGCTGGTGCATGAGGCATTGAAAAAGCGGTACACCCTTGTCAATGATATGCTGCACGCAAGGAGGCTGTCGGCACTGAAAGAAACGCTCCTGCTGCTGTATGATGACAGGGTCACGGTCCTCAAGCAGCGCATGCAAACCGTCGATTTTGATGTGAATGACCTGATACGGGCAGAGGATGATTACGCAAACCTGCAGCTGGAACTGATTGAGCTTGAGAGCAGGACCGCCACGCTCGAAGATATAATACGAGACTATTTTCCCGCGGAAGGGCCTGTTGTGTTTGATGCAAAGAACCTGGCCGGCATTGCCACGATAACGGAGATACTAAACCAGAGCACATCCGCGCCCGGCGGTGCCAATGTCCACCTGCAAAATGCTGCTGCGCGCGTTGCGCTTGCGAGAAACAGGCTGGAGCTGGAGGAATCTGAAAACAGGAAATATATCAGCTTTCTTGAGGGAGCATATGACAGCGACGAACAGCGGCATAACGCGGATGAAGTATTTACCGTGCAGCTCGGCATCAGGTTTCCCTTTATCAATTCCGGCAGGCTTGATATAAACCGGAGAAAGCTTGATGTGCTGGAGGAGAAAGCACGGTGTGAAGAGCAGAAGCGCATGCTTTCGGAGAGGATCACGGTGATTATGCGGACCTTAAAAAGACAGTGCCGCCAGCACGACTATATACGGCAGCAGCAGGAAGAGGGCACGGCCAAAGCCGCCCTGCAGCAGTATATGCGGATGGCCGGCGCGGACCCCCTGGTTTTGCTTGATCTGCGTGACAGCATTCTTGAACGTGATGTGAGCCTGGAGAAAATCCGCTATGAGATATGTACCGGCTATGTCGACCTTCTGGACAGGACCGGCAGACTCTCCGCAAAGCCCCTTGTCAATTTCATGTCCGCCGACCTGGAGACCCTCGTGCCATGACACACAGGCGTCAGAAACACTACCCTGCGCCCCTTCTTCAGCGCTATGAGTCTAAATTTACCATACCGGAGCACATGATCGGGCCCATATCCGATTTTGCCTCGGTGTATTGCAGGCTTGACCGGTACTCTCAACGGACTGACGATACGTTTTACCGGGTAAACAACCTGTATTTCGACACACCGGATTACCTGTTTCTCAAAAGAAGGCTGGACGGGTGCGAAACGAGATTCAACCTGCGGATACGCACCTATGACGATACGTCCACCTGCCCCTGTTTCCTCGAGATCAAACAGAAAAATGTTAATATAATCAAGAAATACCGGGCCCGGGTCTACGATGAAGACTGGCACAGGATGTTTGAAGTCCCGGGCTATAAGCTGCATAAAGAGAAAGGGTACAAGGCAACGTCCCATAAGACCCTGTTTTTTAAAACCGCATATTCGTATCACGCAGGGCCGAAAGTGCTGACCCAGTATCGGCGCAAAGCGTATGTATCGAATGTCGATGATTATGCACGGATAACCTTTGACAGGGACCTGAGATACCAGGTGGAAGAGGGCTATAATCTTATGCCTGATGAATCAAAGATGGTTCCCCTTGATCATGAAACCCTCTTTGATCCGGGGGCCGGCGTGGTGCTTGAGCTGAAATGCTATACCACACAGGTGCCTTTATGGATGATTGATCTTATCCGGCGTTTTGATCTCAGGCGGAGAAGCTTTTCCAAGTATGTGACGGGTGTGGTCAACGTTTTGAACATGTTCGGCTATGCTCCTTCCGTGCGGCAGAGCCCCACCGGTTTTCTTCCGTTTTAATTACTATATAAAACCTGCCATAGTCGCAGAAAGTTATTGATGAAGTCATTGCGAGGAGAGGGCGACGAAGCAATCTTGTTTTTTAAAACACGTGCACTGGTTGAGATTGCTTCACTTCATTCGCAATGACCATTTTCTTTGCTTTTTACGGAGTCAGCAGCTTTGATTAATTAATCCTTTGTGATTATTGCAATTTTTTTGTAAAACAAAGATACATGTAAAACAAAGATACTTGACTAGTATGCTCATACAGGGTATATCTTATCTCTATAAAAATCGTAACCATTTTTTTATCAGAGGAGGGGAACAATGAGGCAGAGGAAATTCCTAAACATCATTTTAAGTCTTGCATTTCTTCCCATGATTTTTTCATGCGGCACACCGGCACCCGATTCCGGGGACCTGACCATGGCCCAGGTGGGTCAGTTCATACAAACCACGTATCTGGGTATAGAGGGTGTTTCGCTGCGGTCCGTTTCCGACCAGTTTACCGACTACCTGCTGCCCTTTGGTTTGGAGGAACTGCGGGTCCACCTGTTTGCCTATGAAAGCCCGAATATCGTGAACATGTGCCTCAGCCAGTTTGAGCTTCCCGCCGATACCGACAACTACATGGATACGGCCGGCGTCATCAGGCCCAATGCGGATATGCGGGCACCCATTCTTCATTTTGATATTCTGCCCACATCCTTCAGCATGGATATCTATAATTACAACCAGGACCATGTTGATGTCGACACATTTCTCGGTGATCAGCTGGATGATATCCTTGCGGCCCTTGACATAGCGGAACCCTACCAGCGCAAACCCCAGTCAGAGGGCGGGAACCGGGGCTATATCACCCCTCACCTTGATCCTTACAAGAGCGAATACCGTATCGAAATTCAGAACCCCAGCTCACCCGATGAGAACTACTGGCCCGCGGTTTATGAGATTATTACCGCTTATTATACCGCGTACCTGGCAAGCCTCGACGCCCTGGAACCCGAAGAGGATCAGGACCTCATCCAGGGAAACATTGACGGAATTGACGAAATGATTAATATTCTCTGGGAGGAAGATTTTGCCGTGGAAATGGGCCAGTCGCTGTTCGGGGATGATATAGATCTGTATTACATGCAGGTTTTCTGGCGTAACGGCGATTATTACAGCGATGTGTGATGCCGGTAATGGCAGTCAATAATGTGTTACATCCGGATGCCCCGCCCCTGCGGCGGGGCATTCCTGTTTTAGCCGGTAGTGCGAAAAAAAATTGATTTAACCGTAACAAATGGGGTATACGGAATAGAAAGGCCAAACGGGAGGGGAAACATGATACGATGCATAAAAGCCGACACTGTTGCCGCACTTTTTCTTTTACTGCCTGCCCTTTTCTTTGCGTCATGCGACGACACTGCCGGTCCCACAGACAACCAGAGCAGCGGGTATACCTATGAGGACGAGTTTTTCGATCCTGAGCGCGTCACTGAAGTCAGGATCGAGATCGACCAGGACGACTGGGATGAGCTTAGAGTGCAGCGCAAGACCTTTATCGACGTGTTCGGCGTGTACTGTACCGCGGTTGCCCCGAGCCCGTACCAATACTATCCTGCTGCCGTCACCATCGACGGTGAAACGGTTGAAAACGTGGGTGTCAGGAAAAAGGGGTTTTTCGGCTCACAGAGCGAAATCCGGCCGTCGCTCAAAATCGATTTCAGTGAATACGACGGGGACCTGCGCTTTCACGGCATAAAACGACTGACCCTCAACAACAACCGGCAGGACCTGTCGCGCATCAAGCAGTGCCTCTGCTACGAGCTCATGGACCGGGCGGGGCTGCCCGCCCCCCGGTGCAGCTTTGTCCATGTCTTTGTGAACGGTACGGATTTGGGAATATATTCCAATGTCGAACCCATAAAGAAACCGTTTCTCAGGCGCCACTTCAGTGACGATTCCGGCAATCTCTACGAGGGCCAGATTACGGACTTTCGGGACGATCCCATGTGGCTGGGGCGCCTTGAAAAGGAATCAAACGAGGAGGAGGACGACTGGAGCGATGTGCTGGCCGTTGTTGCCGCCCTGGAGGAACCCGACGACACGCTTCTTGCCGAGCTGGAAAAAATTGTTGACGTTGACGCCTTTTATCATCACTGGGCAATGGAAATCCTGACAGGCCACTGGGACGGGTATGTCCAGAACACAAACAACTTTTATTTCTACAACGACCCCGGACCGGGAAAGTTCTATTTCATTCCCTGGGGAACGGACGGGACGTTCAGCAGCAGGGTGCCGGAACAGTTCGGCTCATGGAGCGTCATGGCAAAGTGCGCCCTTGCCCACCGGCTTTACGAACACCCCGAAGGCCGGGAAGCATACATAGCCGTATTAAGAAATCTTATTGATACCATGTGGGACACCGACGAGATCACCGGGAGAATCGATGAAATGCATGACCTGGTTGTTCCCTATATCTCGGGACTGGAGCTGCCCCTCTTTGAGGCGGTAACAGATGACGTTAAAAAATTTATTACCGACGTAAAAACCAACGTGCTCGCGGAAACGGCAGACGGCCCGCCCGAGTGGAACGAGCCCCTGCAGGACCCCATATGCCTGATAGAAAAAGGTGAGGTTTCCGCCACCTTTTTTACCACCTGGGGCACAATAGGGTGGCCGAACCCGTTTCTCACCGGCACCTGCACCCTGGATATGGATGTCGAGGGCATCGGCGGAACGCCGCAATTGCGAGGTGCCATGGCAGGGACCCAGTACAACCCCGAAAACCCCCTGTCGCTGTTCATGGCGATAATCATGAACATTGTACTCATGGAAGACGGCACCGTCTACGGCATGGCGATAAATTTTCCCATAACCGAGCTCTATTCGGGCAATGAAATAGTCATCGATTTTCCCAACAGCAACGCGGCACTGGTAAAGATGGTCCAGGGTTCGCAGGAAGCCGAGATACTGGGAATACTCATGTCGGGGACACTGAAACTGGATATCGCATCACCCATACCGGGAAGCATTATCATGGGCTCCATCACCGGGCCCCTCTGGAATTTTGTGGCCGGGTGGCCCGGACAATAGGCCCCGACGCTGCCGGCTGCACACATATACAGCTTCACGGAACAACAGTCATGCCCGTGGAAACGGGAACTGTTTTTAACCGTGTCTTTGAGTCGACTGACCGTAGCTTCTTTAATAAGCATATAAGAAAAATCATTAAGCATTGGTTCCTCCTGCCATGTCTACGCCAAACGCTCTGCCCGACCCGCCGGACAAAACGCCCGCCGCACGAATGTGGTCACGAAAGGTGCTGGTCAGATACACCCTGTTGCAGATACCCGCCCTGGTTGTTCTGGTGCTGCTGCTGTGGCTGGTCCGCCGCTGGCTGGACATTCCCGTATGGATCAGAGTTTGTATTGTCGCCGGCTGGCTCATTAAGGATGTCGTTCTTTTTCCCTTCACCTGGAAAGCCTATGATACGAGCAGTAAAGGTACAACACATTCAATGCTCGGCAAGACGGGTAGGGTGAAAAACAGACTTGATCCCTCGGGGTATGTCCTCATAAACGGGGTGCTGTGGAAAGCCGAGGCAGCGGAAGAGGGGGCAGTGATTGAAGAAGGTGCGTCTGTGCGTGTGAAAACTATTAACGGAATCACTCTTTTTGTTGAAAAGAATACCTGAAAGCACGATCAGCGTAATCAATCAAAAAGCGAAGACTGTGCGGCATTTTTATTTGCGGTAAGGGTATCATCACAATTGTTTCCCGCGGCAGCATATTTTATAAGAATGTCCGACAGGTTAAGACGGGTTTTTTCTCCCGAGTTAAAGGGTGCCCTGGTGCACAACAACTAATAGCCCGGGGACGCAGGTCTGCACTGAACGCAACAGGCATGTGGGAAGCAGCGGCGGCTGGTCACACGTTGTTTTTGTATGTAAAAAAGGTATCAACACCTGCCTGCAGGCGGTATGCCGGATCAGAAGATTACTCTTTTCTCTGCCATATCTGTATCATTCGATATTCCGTCCCAAGCTGGGTATGGTCTCTCATTACGATTCGTTCGGCTGTAAGCTTTGTGGCAACAAATGACTTTTTAATATGTTCGATGCGCTCTGGAGTCATTTTGCTGTTAGTCATTGTCTCAAGGGTGGGAACATAGACCCTGATTACTTCCTCGAATTCGGGGTCTGTGCCCAGGATCAGCTTTGCCGTGCCCACCACCTGCACACCCAGCGTGTCCTTGAAGTAATTTCTGTGCTCATGTTGTTTCACGTATGCCAGAGACACATTCGCATTCGATGCAATGTGAAAAAGTTTTTCACCCTGTTTTTCAGAAACTGCATAAAAGGTAAATGTTTCGGGGTCAAGCACGAACTCTATTACGGTTGCCAGCGGTCTGTTCTCAAACGACGTGCTTAAGACATAGATCTCCCTATAATCACCCGAACCTTTAAGTATGTCGGCAATTCGTTTTTCTATCTCTTCCCGGGGAAGTGAACCGATTTCGCTTTTCTTTAATGACATGGTTGCTGAAGTGTATGCATCGACACCATCATATTTATGGCATTGAACACATTTTATGCTTTCATCATAAATAGGATGCAGGGGCGGTTTCTTTTTTGCCTTGGTATAGAGAAATTTCGGCCCCCCGTTACTCCATGCAACCGCCTCTGTCAAACCCTTTGCAGGACATGAAAAGATGGCTGAAACAGCAAAGCAAGGTAGAATAAGTACGTAAAGAAGAGCAATACGGCCACACGGAGAGGTTTTTGAAAAGTTTGTTTTAATGCTTTTTTGCATGAGTGAGTCCCTCCTTCAATTACGTTCTGGAAATCCAAAGTGATTGTAGCATGATAATCACGAGCATTGGTGCCTAAAATAATCACAAGAAGCCGCCCCCCGCCGACGGAGCGGCGCTGCGCTGATGCTATTGTTTGTTTTGGACACGTATAAAAGAAGAGCAAATTTTAAATTGTATATACAACCGTATTAACTGCTGCTGTTGCGATTTTTGATATTCCGAATAAACAAATTTAAAAAATGTATAATTGAAAACACTCAATAGATACTATGAAATTAAAACTATGAACAGCGCCGTTTGTCAAGGTAGTTGTCACCTGAAGGTTTTCATTTAAGCTGCTTTACTTATTTCTTTGTGCATGTCAGCAGGGTTCAAATAAACAGTATCAATATGATCCCAATT
>Ga0272442_10002125_pt1 | contig 29139 bp, 28 predicted proteins | sample SSMForm2O_FD_200262 | JGI IMG/M metagenome (GOLD analysis project Ga0272442, IMG submission 200262) | Marine sediment archaeal communities from Little Sippewissett salt marsh, Falmouth, MA, United States - SSM-Form-2O | ecosystem: Environmental > Aquatic > Marine > Wetlands > Sediment ...
AGGCGAGACCAGATCTACTTCTGCAGCAAAGAGCCTAACAGGCATACAGAGCTAAGTTCCCTGATCGATTTCGACATAAGGCAGGAGATTGATTTTGAGCGGGCTTACCTGACAGGCAGGGTTGGGGGTGTGCCGATCGTGGATGAAACGCTGCTTTATTGAAAGTGGTTTATTGAAGGTGGTTTATTGAAGGTGGTTTATTGACAATGATCGGCAACAGTTTGTTTATAACTATTGACAATAATTTATTAGTGGGGTTTGGGAAGGGCCGATTATGGTTAGAAAGAAAGGGAAAAAGCCTATAAAAACTGCCTGGATCTTCTGCGAGGGTGAAAAAACGGAGTCCTACTACTTTAGCAAATTGAGGGCAGAAGAAAGGCTCGAAAGGTTGAAGATCAAGGTCCATTCTTCTGAAAATAAGGATCCTGTTGGCCTTGTAAATTATTCCGTTGAATTCAAAAAGCACAGAAAGGACTACCTGCCCGGTGATTTGATCTTCTGTGTTTTCGATAGGGACCTCAATTCAAATTCGGCACTTGCAAAAGCAAAGAAAATTGCCGAGGAAAACGGCCTTTCCCTTATCTTCTCGAACCCCTGTTTTGAATACTGGATACTTTCGCATTTCGAATATTATCCACAGGCGATAGAAAAAGACCTGCTTGAAAGAAAAATGGACCGAAACCTGGGCGAATACCGAAAAAATGACCCCGAACTCTACACAAAAACAAGGGACCGGATTGATGATGCAGTAAGTAATTCCAGGAAGGTCCGTGAAAAGCACCTGGAATACGGTGTGGAAATCCTGAGCAGGGAGAGCAATCCTTCAACGCTTGTTTTTGACTTGATCGAAAAAGTCAATGATTTCAGGTAGCAGCCTGTCTATTTTGGAAGGGCAAATGTTGCTCAAAATGTCCATGTAGGGTGAAAAATAACCACTAAATTGGTCTCTATTCAGGGCTAAATCTCTGTTAAATCGGTCTCTTATGAATGACCAAAACTTGCCTATAATGGTCTCCTATAGAAGACCAAATTTCCATTAAATTGGTCTTCTATACAAGATCACTTTCCCTGAAACCTATTTTTCCTGCAGGATAATCCAAAAACCATCCTCTAAATCACAACCTTTATACCCTCCTCTTCCCAAAAATTCTCCCATGTCTCCTTCAAACCCCCGGCAAGAAATCCCTCTCAAGGTGGAGCACTCCACAAAAGACCGTCTTTACTGGAACTTCTTCAACATGATCCCTTTTCTTATCGGCTCCATAGCAATTTCCAGGGATTCGCTCAAATGGGTGGCAGTTTATATCGGTATCGCTCTCTTTTTCTTCCTTGTAATTGAGTTTCGTTTCACCTGCACCCACTGCCTTCACTATATCCGGAGCAAGGGCTGTGTTAAGTGCATGATGCTTCACGGGGTGCCCAAACTCTTCAAGGCCAGCCCCGGACCCCACAGCCCGTTTGAAAAGGCGATTACGGCTCTTGGGGCTCTGCCCATGTTTCTTTTTCCGGTGTACTGGCTGGTCAGGGACCCTCTGCTGCTCGGTGCCTACATCGTTGCCTGGTCTCTCTTCGGGATGACTGCGAGGAGATATGAGTGCATCCGCTGCATCAATTTCGAGTGCCCGATGAACAGAGTTCCGGCTGAGCTCAGGAAGGAGTTTGAGGAAAAAGAGGGCTTTTCATAAAGAGAAGGCTTTTGAGAATAAGAGGACTTTTCATAAAGGGAAGGCCTGTAATAAGAATGGCTTTTAAGAAAGAAGAGGACTCTTAAGAAAACGATAACTTTCAACGTTACTTTTTTGCTGGAGATACCTCTAATGTCAATCCCCGATTCACAGATTCCCCTAAAAACAGAACACGAATTTAAGGACTTCCTTTACTGGAACTTTATAACCCTAATCCTGCTGCTGCCGGCAGCGGTTGCAATTGGCATGCGTTCTACAGGTTGGCTGTTTGTCTATATTTTCCTGGTTGCTTTCCATTTCTATGTCCTTGAGCAGCGTTTCTTCTGCACTCACTGCCCTTACTATGCAAGGGATGGAAAATGCGTAAACTGCATGATGAACTGGGGCTGTCCTAAATATTTCAAGCCGCGAGCGAGCCCTCCCAGCAAATTTGATATTGGGATAACAGCTCTTGGTTTTATCATTGTTATATTCTTCCCGCTTCCCTGGCTTTTGAAAGAACCGTTCCTGCTGGGAGCTTATTTTTTAGCCATTACGCTGTTCCTGTTGACCGTTATGCGGTATGAGTGTGGGCGATGCATTTATTTCGGCTGTCCTTTTAACAGGGTTCCGGCTGAGCTGAAGAAGAAGTTTGAGAAAGAAGTTTGAGAAAGAAGTTTGAGAAAGAAGCTTGAGAAAGAAGTTTGAGTAAGAAGTTTGAGTAAGAAGTTTGAGTAAGAAGTTTGAGAAAGAAGCTTGAGAAAGAAGCTTGAGAAAGAAGCTTGAGTAAGAAGCTTGAGAAAGAAGCTTGAGTAAGAAGCTTGAGTAAGAAGCTTGGGGAAGAAGCTTGAGGAAAAGGGAGACAGGGTTGAATAATTACAATCACTTATCTTCAAATCTTCTCAAAAGAGTATGTCCATTTGCCTTTCTCTTTCAGCAGAAAAAGCCCACCTTCTGTCAATTTTCTTATGATTTCCTTTTCTTCCAGGTGATGGTCGCTGAATGAAATGGCGCCTCCGGGTTTCAGGACGCGGTGTAGTTCTTTCAGGATTTTGTCAGGTTCGCTCAGGGCGTGGTAGGTGTCGTAGAAGAGAACAAGGTCCAGGCTTGAGTCCGGGAGGCCGGTATCGCAGTCGGAAAGGATAGTTTCAACGTTTTTCAGGTCCTTTTTAAATGCAAGGTCTTTTACCATCTCTATTGCGTGCGGATGGATGTCCAGGGCATAGACTTTTCCCGAACTTCCTGCAAGCTCGGCGGCTGCGGGGACGTACCCACCGGGGCCGCATCCGTAGTCCAGAATCTTGAAGCCCGGTTCTATCTCTACCTCTTCCAGGATCTTTCTCCGGGGCTTGATTAGATCCCGGAACCTGAACATGAGGGCCATGGCATGGAAGTGAAGATCAGACATCGTTTCGTCCATAATATTCCCCTGCCGGTTTGTAGAAATCGCTTTATTGTTATTCCGGCTCTGTATCCCCCGTAAACATTATTTGAAATTCTTGAGCCTTATATTTTGTCCGCAAAAGTTGCGAGACTTGTATTTTTATATGCAAAAGTTGATTGGTTTGAATAAAATCTGTCTCTTTTTCAAAAAATTAAGTAAACAAATATTAAAGTAATTGATTACATACACTTATCCATAAATTGAAATCCGATGCCAATACGCTATGAATATCTGTGGGGGGTGGTAGCTTGGCTGAGGTTTCCTCATATTCCGTTTCCGGACATTCCAAATCTAAAAATAAGTCTGATAATAGCAATGCTCATAGTAGTGTTCTTAATAGCGGCGCTTCCGATCTATTCCAGGTCAGTGGTCTTAATAATAGTGCTCTTAATAGCCGTGCTCCTGATCCATTCCAGGGCAGCACTTCGAATATTGAGGTTCATTCTGCTTCTGGCATGCACATCATCACATACGGAGGAGAGTACAAAAGCGATTTTTTCCTGAAAAGGCTGGCTCCTTCCCTCGTCAGTAATTTTGGCGAGGAAAGAATTTCGGCTGCTTCCGAACTCTTTTCATACATGTTCCCTCCGCTTCTCGTTATGTTCTCTTTTCTGTTCTCAGGCTTTCTTTCTTCAAAACTGGGGGTTTCTTTATGGGTGGATACTTTCATAATCGCTTTCGGAGTGGCTCTCGGTGTGCTTTCGGTAGTGCTCGGCGAACAGTTTTCCAGGGTCGCTGACTATCACAGGGATGCCCGGTGCAGGGAATGCTGTGAGCCTTTCGCCTGTGAAGAGTTCGAAATGCCGGATGTAAAGGAACTCAGCACCCCTCACAGCTACAGCGTAAAAATAACCCGCTACTGGAGATGCAAAAACTGCGGACATGAAGAAGCCAGGACAGGGAGTGAAGGAATTGTTACCTGTAAGGGAGATCCCGGTGTTTTCACCCCGAAAAAAATCTCATGCAGGGCTTGTGGAAAAAGCGCTGCATGTGAGGAATTCAAAAGGCCCGATGTAAAAGAAATCAAGAAGAAGTTCTGGGTAGGGGTTACCACAACCAGGTATTACAGGTGTAAATACTGCGGGCATGAAGATGTCGAGGTAAAAAAACAACGAATTTGATGCCCGGGAGGCAGTGTATTTGGTGCTCTGGGAGACAGTGTATTTGATTCCCGGAAGACAGTGTATTTGATGGTTTAGAGAAAGCTTATCAGGTTAACGGCTTTTCCCGGAAATGCAAGGGATCACAAAGCTTTAATTGAATTGGGATGTAAGCAGATGATAAAAACACATTAGTAGAATTTTATTTATGATTCCGGTGGCCCTCCATGAAAATCGCCTGCATCCAGATGAACATCTCCCTCTGCTCAAAACAGGAAAACCTTGAGCGTGCCCTTTCCCTGGCAGAAAAGGCAGTCTCAAAAAGGGCTGAACTACTTGTTTTCCCGGAAGTTTTCTCAACCGGGTTTTGTTATGACCGCATGGGGGAGGCAGCTGAACCTGTTTCCGGCCCCACTCTCGAAGCCCTCCGCTCTTTTTCAAAAGAACACGACTGCATTCTTGCAGGCTCGATTATAGAGAAGATGGAAACTGCGGGAAAAGAACCAGGGTTGACAGAAAGAGAAAAAGTAAAGGGCGAAGTCAGGAATGAAGAGCAGGGCCCGTTCCAGTACAACCTCGGCTTCTGCATCGAATCCGGAAAGCTGGCAGGTATCCATCGGAAAACCCACCTCTATGGCCCGGAAAAAGAACACTTCGCGCGCGGAGACCGGATCCTTCCTATTCCGCTCGAAAAACACGGACTTACCATCGGGCTCATCGTTTGCAACGAACTCCGCTACCCGGAAGTTGCCAGGAAACTGGCCCTTGAGGGTGCCGACATCCTGGTCTCGGCTGCTGAAATCCCTGATTTTTTCGGGTACCCCTGGCGGACAATCTCCCTTTCCAGGGCGCTGGAAAACCAGCTCCCGCACGTAGCCTGCAACCGGGTAGGAAAAGACCGGTATTCAACTTACCTCGGCGGCTCTTTTATCGCGGACGCCTGGGGGAGCATACTGGCAGAAGCCGGAAAAGAGGAGTGTGTCCTGGTAGGGGAAATCGATCTGGAAAAAGCAAAAGAAACCAGGGAAACAACATCCATTTTCGGAGACCGGAGGCCGGAATTGTACTGACGTTTTTGAAAAAAGGTCAAAGGTTGAGTCAGAAAGGTGGCGGACAGTTTGAAGAAGATGTGTGCGGTGCAAAAAAGAGTTTATTCCCGGGTTTTTCTGGGGCTTGTTTTCTTCCTGCTTCTTGTTGTGGTGGTTTTGAGGTATTTTTTTGTTTGACGTTTTTCTTTTGAAATAATTTCATTTAAACTATTTCTTGAGCAATCCAAATGAATCGGCTGTATCAAGAGGGAATTTTTGCTTCAGCATAAGATTTTGCAGTTTTTTTCTTGCTTATTTGTTTAACTATTCTTGCTGGACTCCTTCTGTAGTCCCACTCATAATTTGCTTCTACAAAATACGTATGGTCAGATACTTCTTCAAGCCCGCAGCTACTTCCATTGCCTATGATTAATGTATAAATCTCCATATTGTTTTCTTTTTTGATTTCTCCGCACCTTTCAAGTACATCTCTCTTTGTCAGTGTGGAAAATCCATCTGTTATAAATAGCAAGTCTGCTCCTTTGAATTCTTCATCTTCCAGTGACTTTATTCCCTGCTCAAGAGCTGTATTAAAGTCGGTTCCCCCGCCAAATCTCATGTTCAGGAATTCTATGAATTCTTTTGCAGACCTTTTTTTAGCTGTCAATTCGATTTCTTCAAACTGGCCTATAGATGAGAACAGGATAACTTTTACATCCCTGCTTTCTTTCAACATCTTCTTTGATATTGCGAGAATTATTGCCTTTGAAATGAGTTCCGGTGCCCCGTTCATCGAACCTGATGTATCCACCATTGCAACAACAGGTCCTTTTTCTTTCTTTTTTGGAGGCCCACTTACCCAGTTTTTACCTCTTAGCTGGTAAGAAACAAGTTTCCCATCAATCAGATTCGAGTAAAACACTTTTTTCAGAACAGGATGGCCTATTTTCACGAGTTCCGATGGCAAGACTCGGGAGATTTCATTTGAAAGGTGAACAGAGTGAAGGTCACTTTTTCCATGTGGGGACACGCGGACGTTCTTTGCCCCGTATTCTAACTCTATTCTGCCTATGCATTTTACGATCTGTTTCAGATCTTCGTTTCTCTCAAATATTTCCGAGTATTTTTCCAGGTTTCTGAGGTATATTTCGTGCAAAGCTTGTATTTCATGGCTGAAATTGCTTCCATAGAGCAGGGAAAGAACTTCCAGAATCTCAAGCTGTTGTTCTATTTTTTCAAAATTATGGGTCATTTCTCCCGAAAAAATTGCCTGTATTGCGGAGTTTAATTTTGACTGAGAGTCTTTTATGCTTTCAAATGAATTGATTTCTCTTACAAGAGGGTCGTTATTTTCCTGCAGGGTCTGTTTCAGAGAATCAAGTATTTTTTCAATTTTTTCATTTATTTCATCAATTTTCGGAGTTTTTCCTTTTAATGGATTTGGAGTATCTTTTGATAAATCTTTTTTATTTGATCCCTCTATATCCCCTCTTCCTATTGTTTCTCCTCTTTCTTTTTTGAATTCTTCTCCTTTACCTTCTTTTCCATCTTCTGGTTCTCTACCTTCTTTATTTTCTTCCTTATTATTTTCAATTTCGTTCTCAGCTTCTATAATGCTTCTATTATTTTCCGGGCTCCTTATCAACTTCTCTTGCTGTTTTTGCTGCCCTATAAGACTTTGATGTGCCCATTCATCTATCATTTTTTGGAATTCTATCAGGTCATCGTAGGTACTGCCCGGTAAATTCGCTAAATTTTGTAGATCTACCGTATTAAGGAGGTTGTTTAGGAGTTCATAATTTTGTTTTACAGAATCGTCGAATAAAGGGCCACATTCTCTATCTTCCCTTATTTCTCTTAATTGGGTCTGAAGGGATTGCAAAATTTCAAATAATTCTTCTTCAAAACTTATCTGGTTTAAATGATTATCTGGATGATTCTCATTTGGATAATCTCCTTTTTCCCACCTATTTTTTGTCTTCTCCAGCAAATCATCGAATTTTTCTAAAATTTTTAGGATACTGTCATCCAGATCTTTTTGAATTGTTTCCTTGTGCGTATGAAAATCATCAAGAATCGAAAATATTAGGGGGATTACTTCCTTTAACAGCATTATTCCCCCCACTTCACTTCTCCTGTATAAATCTCGAAGAGACTTCCATTCCCTTGAGTTTCTTATCGCTAAAAAAAGATGGTAAAATGCACCGTAATCACTGATAAAGGCGTTTGTGTCCTTTATTTGATAAGGATTTTCTTCCACAATGTCCTCTGTTAACATTCTGGCAACTCTTTCTCTTATGTGCCGAGGAGTTTTTCTGGGAAATGCTACGGTGTTTTTCAAATCATTTTTTAATATCTCGGATACTCTGGTATCTTGAAAAAGATCTGACTTTAGAGGACTTATATTTTCGGAGATCATGCTTTCCTCATAGTGATATTCCACTTACCGAATTTTGTATTTCATCCCCAAAAGGTTCTGTTTTTAAATAGTCCTCTTTATGAAGAAGTTCTCTTATTTTTTCCAATTCTTCTTTGATCTCAATGATCTCTTTCACTTTTGCATCATATTTTTGAAGAACAAGTGCCTGATCGTGTTTTGTTATCCAGATATTTTCATTAAGTTTTTGCTTCAGTTTGTCTTTTTCACTTTCTATGTTCTCTTTCGCTTGTTTGTAATTTTCCTCAATGTCTGACAGCTCTTTTACATACAGCTTTTTTTTATTAAGGGGAATTGAAGAATTAAATGTCCAGTTCTTTTCATCTTTAAGTTTTCTGATGACCTCTGATGAATTATAATAAGGACTATTACGACCTCTATCATCCTTATATCTGTAAGTATGCCTTTGATTTTTTTTTGCGTGTTCAAGAAGTTCTCTATATGAATATAACTCCTTTTCACAGTCATAACACGTTATTTTTTCAGGGAATTTGAAATCTAAAACATCATTAATAATTTCTTTCAAATTATGGATGCTTTCTCTTAATGAGGTTACATCTACTCCACCTGAAGCTACTAGATCTATGACTTTGTTTTTGATTTCTTCTTTTTGTTCGGGAGTATCCCATAACATATGCTGTATGACCAGAGTCATTGTTCTATTTACAGTGTTATTCCCACTTGCAGTAGCAGCTACTTTTAATACATTGAATATTTTTTTCCACCTTCTGTCTGATATGAATACTCCACTTTCATTGAACTGTTTCCTAAGTTCGAATATGATCAAGTCCACATCGTTTTCAACAGGCCTTTTGCGCGCTTTTTCCTGAAGCATTTTTATCTGGTCAATTGTAATTCTGACAGAAGGCTCGAAATCTTCAGAATCGCCATACAATAAAGACTTGAAATTCTTCTTGTTCTGAATGTATCCAACATCGTATCGGAAGAGGAACCTGTCATACAGTGCTTCAAGGTTTTCATCTTCCTCGGGAAGTTCATTTGAAGCTCCGAAAACAGAAAGAAGAGGTACATCTATTACTTGTGATCCGTTATGGAATTTTCTTTCATTTATCAGGGTAAGCAAACTATTCAATATAGAGCTGTTTGCTTTGAAAATTTCATCGAGCAAGGCAATGTGGGAGGAGGGTAGATAATCTTCAGTTTTTCTTTCAAATTCATCATTTTCAAGAGCTTTGATTGAAAGTGGCCCAAAAATTTCATCAGGAGTGGTGAATCTGGTGAGGAGATGATAAAAGAACTCTCCCCCTTCTATGGAATCACATATTTTTTTTGCAAGAAGGGTTTTTCCCGTCCCAGGTGGGCCTAAATACAGTATGTTCTCCCCCGAGAGGATTGAGAGTAGTGCCCCATTGATTTCTTCTTCTCGTTCAAAAAAGCAATTTCCAAATTCATTCTTTATGGTTCGAATGTTATGTCCTAATCTTTTCATGGAAACCCCTCTTTAATGCATGTAGGGCAGACCAATGTTGAAGCTCTCCACTTCCATATTGGTCTTGCCTATATGCAGGGGAACACCAAAATAACGGTTTCATGTCAAGTGGCAGGCAGGATCTGCTTATCTTACTTCGCTATTAGAAACCAAGATTCGTGTTTTCCACAATCTTCGCCCAGCGGCGCTGGATAGTTTCCTTACACTAACATAAGAATGTCAAATCTTGGAACCCTGAAATTTACATGAATCGAATCAAGGCTTCATCCCCCTCACAAATTCAAGCACGTTATATATAAAAATATCTAATAAGATTGGGCTTACGCCTACAAATTATGAATGCTTATTAATTTACAAAAAATTAATATGTTGCATTCTTTAATTTCTCAATTTTACATATACTGAGGTGTCTTCAGTCTTTGTTTCTATAACCTCTTCACATTCTTTGATTATAAGATTCTTTAATTTTTTGTGGCCATAACTTCGGGGGTCAAATGAAGATTTTATCTTCCTAAGGTTCTGGTTTAATAAAGATAGTTGTATCCATTCATCATCAGTTTCAGCCATCTCATATGCTTCCCTGATCAATTTAAATAGTTCTTGTTTGTCGTCCATCTCCGCTTTTTCGGAATGCTTTACGTTTTCATTTTCTCCTTCAGGTTCATTTTGGATCATGAGATTTTCAACATAAACAAATAGTTCACAGGCATTTGTGAAAGCTTCAGGAGTCTGTTTCCTCCCGATCCCCATTACAAATTTATTGTCTTCTCTGAAACGGGTGGCAAGTCTTGTGTAGTCACTGTCGCTTGAAACGATTGCAATGCCGTCGATATTGCCTTTATGAAGCAGGTCCATTGCGTCTATAATTAATGTGCTATCTGTGGAATTTTTTCCTGTGGTATATGCGAACTGGTGCTGGGGTATGATTGCGTTCTTGTGTAGGTACTGTTTCCAGGAGCTCATCTGTGGGGTCGTCCAGTCCCCATATATTCTTTTTACGGTAATTACTCCATATTTGGATACTTCTGTTAGAATAGGGTATAATGAATCGGGTTGAGCATTGTCCCCATCAATTAGTACTGCGATTTTTCTTTCCGTAATATGATAGTAGTTACCATTTTCTTCTATCCATGTTTTTGAATTTTTTCCAGCACTCATAAATTAATCAATAGATATCTCTTTTATTTATATCATATAGTTTTAAAGTCATGGAATTTAATTTCTGGCTGTTTCTGGAGGAAGTTAGTTTTTCATGTTTTATGAGATCATTGTGGGAATCTTTGTTTTTCCACCATTCTTTTTTAATGGCAGTGGACAGGGTCAGGCCGCTTCGCTTCGCGAGCGGGGACAATAACGACGGGGATGAGGCTATTCACGCAGCTCTGGCTTTCTATTCTTCAGCCGAAACCTTCGGCTGCCGGAAAAAGAGTCTTATGGACAGAAGGGTATATTCGAAAAATGAACCCTGGAAAAAAGAAATAGTGTAGAGAAGGTTAACCCTTTCAGGGCTAACCTATAGGTTTTCAATATTTGGCACTAAAGCTGGTTGGTATTCGTAACTAAAACCGCTTTTATCCTTTCAGTTCCTTGACGAGCATCTCGCGGGCGGTCTTTGCGTCTGCTGTGCCCTTGGTCTTTTTCATGACCTGCCCGACCAGGAAGTTCAGGGACTTTTCAGCGCCTCCCAGGTAGTCCTGGACTGCGGCTTCGTTTTCGGCGATTGCTTCGGAAACGGCTTTTGTGACCAGGTCATCTTCGGCTTTGAAGAGGCCCTTTTCCTCCACGATTTCAGTGGGGGTCTTTTCTTCCTCGCCGTCCAGGATGCTGCGGATGACTTCAACTGCAGCCCTGTCGCTGATCTTGCCGTCAGTGAAGAGGGCTACCAGCTCGACCATGTCGGTGACCCTTGCAGAGTTCGTGATGCTGTGGTCCTTGTCGTTGAAGCATCCGATGGCGTTGCCGTCGTACGAGGCAATTACAAGGTCGCGGTAGTTTAATTCGCCCAGGAGGACGTCGGCGATCCAGGTTGCTGCCTGTTTGGGGTCTGCGCCTGCTTTGCAGACGCCTTCGTAGAAGTCGGCGAGCATGATCTTGGAGGTCAGGGACTTTGCGTGCATGTCCGTTATGCCGTATTGCTCAATGAAGCGGGCACGTTTGGCGTCGGGAAGTTCCGGGAGGGTCTCTTTGATCCCCGGGATCCAGTCGGACACTCTCATTGGCATGAGGTCAGGTTCCCTGAAGTAGCGGTAGTCCTCTGCTTCTTCTTTTGTCCTCATTCCTATGGTCACACCCCGGGCTTCGTCGAAGTGGCGGGTCTCCTGTGTGATCTCGCCTCCGCGGCGGATCACGTTCTTCTGGCGCATGATCTCGTAGAGGAGGGCTTTTTCCACACCTTTGTGGGAGGAGATGTTCTTGACCTCAACACGGGTGCCGCCGTAGACCGAGACGTTTGCGTCCATCCTCATGGCTCCTTCCAGGTTGCCGTCGAAGACGTCCAGGTACTCGAGGATGTTCCGGAACTTGTCCAGGAACCTCCGGGCTTCCTTGGGGCTCCTCATGTCCGGGGCTGTAACGGTCTCGATCAGGGGCATCCCGGACCGGTTGTAGTCGATCAGTACCCCTTTGGACTTTTCGATGCTCCCTATATGGACCAGCTTTCCGGGATCGTCTTCCATGTGGGCTCTCCAGATCCCTACCTCATGTTCTCCGTCTTCTCCCTCGATCACTACCTTCCCGTTGCTTACGATCGGGTAGTCGTACTGGGTCGTCTGGAAGCCTCTGGGCAGGTCAGGATAGAAATAGTTCTTCCTGTGAAACTGCGTCTCCTCCGCAATTTCCCCTTCAAGGGCAAGCCCTACCTTGATTGCGGCTTTCACAACTTCCCTGTTCAGGACCGGCAGGGCTCCGGGCAGGCCCAGGCAGACCGGACAGGTGTGGGTGTTGGGTTCCGCATCGTGGTAGTCGGTCGAACAGCCGCAAAACATCTTGGTATTGAGCTTGTTTAGCTGGACGTGGATTTCAAGCCCGATTTTCACGCCGTCAGGGTTCTCGTAAACCATTTATGCCACCTCCGGAGGTCTTCTGGTATGGTGATCTGTATTCTGTTCAAAGGCATAGGCAGCCTGAAGTATGCTAGCTTCGTCAAAGGGCTTTCCTATGACCTGGAGCCCAATTGGCAGCCCGTCGGTAAAGCCGCAAGGCACGGAAATTGAGGGTACGCCTGCCAGGTTGATGGGACAGGTGTTGACGTCCGAGAGGTAAAGGGTGAGCGGGTCTTCGATCTTTTCCCCTATCTTGAAAGCAGGGTTTGGCATGGTCGGAGCCATCAGGACGTCCGCCTTTGAAAGCGCCTTATCAAAGTCCTGTTTTACCAGGGTCCTGACCTTCAGGGCTTTGAGGTAGTACTTATCGTGGTACCCTGCGGAAAGGGCATAGGTCCCAAGGAAAATCCTGCGCTTTGCCTCAACCCCGAAGCCTTCAGCCCTGGTTTTCGAAATCATGGAGTGCCAGTTTTCTCCCTTTTCCCGGTACCCGTAGCGGGTCCCGTCAAAGCGGGCAAGGTTGGAGGAAGCTTCGCTCATTGCGATGATGTAGTAAGAGGCAAGGGCGTAAGGGATGTTTGGCATCGAGACTTCTTCCCAGGAGGCGCCCAGGTCCTCGCAGCGGTGGATCGAGTCCCACACCGCCTTTTCAACGTCAGGGTTTATTCCTTCCCCGAAGAATTCTTTCGGGATCCCGATTTTCAGCCCTTTGATGTCATCTTTCAGGGCCTCTTGGTAGGCGATCTTCCTGTCGATCGAGGTTGAGTCCCTGTTGTCATACCCTCCGATAACGTCCATCAGGGCTGCGATGTCGCTTACGTTGTTGGCAAGGGGGCCAACCTGTTCCAGGGAGTTTGCGTAGGCAACTACCCCGTACCTGGAAATGGACCCGTATGTGGGTTTTAGCCCCACGATCCCGCAGAAAGCTGCAGGGCAGCGCACCGAGCCTCCGGTGTCCGACCCCAGGGCAAAAGGAGCTTCTCCACCTGCAACGACTGCGGCGCTTCCTCCTGAAGATCCACCGGGTACTCTTTCAAGATCCCAGGGGTTCAAGGTGGGGCCGTAGTGGCTGGTTTCCGTGGAAGAGCCCATGGCAAACTCGTCCATGTTCGTCTTCCCGAGGATCACGGCTCCTGCTGCCTGGAGTTTTTCTATCACGTGGGCGTTGAATGGGGGGACATACCCTTCAAGGATTTTCGAGCCGCAGCAGTTTTGCATGCCCTTCACGGAAATGTTGTCCTTGATTGCGATCGGCACACCTGCCAGGGGTCCCTTATGGCCTTTGGAATCGATTTCCTTTGCCTGTTCAACTGCCTTTTCCGAGACCGCTACATAGCCGTTGAGCTTGCTCTTCCCGATAACCTCAAGGTAGCTGGCGGTGACTTCTTCGGCCGAACTCTCCCGGATCTGTTCTTTTACCTGAGCAACACTCATCCATTTTGCTTCTGCCATTTTTTCCCCTCACACGATCTTCGGGCTCTTAAAAGCCCCATCTTGCTTGTGTTCGGTGTTTGCAAGCACTTCTTCTTGCGGGAGGGATTCCTTGACCACGTCCTCCCTGAACACGTTGAAGACCTCAGCCACGTGGTAGGTGGGGGCCACATCTTCGGTCGGCAGTTCGTCCAGCTGCCCGAAATAGTCCAGTACTGAGTTAAGTTTTTCCATATATTCGACGGTTTCCTGCTCGCTAATCTCAATACGGGCAAGCCAGCCGATATGTTCTACATCTTCTTTTGTGATCATGAAATTTCCTCAAAAAAGAATGATCTGAATAAAAGGATATTGACTCTGCATACTAAAAACAGGTCATGAAATAAATATATATTCTCTTCCCCCCAACCTGTTGCCGGCGGGTAGCTGATGGGTAGCCGGTGAGCAGTCGGTTAGCATTCGGTGGTTAGTCAGTCAGACACGATTATTTAGAGTTTCATTTAAAAATTTTCACGCTTTCTCCCTCATATGCAGGGCGTACATCTGGACCTTCTTCATCTTGGCGAGGTTGAGGACTTTTTCGAGTTCGTCTTCGGTCAACTCTCTTGCTTCGATGTAGCCGCTGTCAACGGCTTCGTTGAAGATTTCATAGCCCATGGATGATCTCGTGAGGACCGTGGTCCAGCCTTTTGGGCTTCCGACGCCTCCAAAGGAGATGTCCGAATTTTCCCCCGTCAGGTCGGTGCAGAATTTGCAGGAGGAGCTCCGGTATTCGTCGAATTCACCCAGTTCGAAGATGCGGTTTTCTCCGTTTTTGAGGAAGACTTCGAACTTTCCTTTCCGTATTTTCATGGCGTCGACGTCTTCGAGCAGGATCCCGTAACTTTCAAGGACGGCTTTGATTCCTTCGTAGGAGAAGGTGTCCATACAAAAGAGCCCCAGTTTAAGGACTTTTGCCCGCATGAAAAGGTGCAGCAAGCCGTGGGAACTTTTCTGCATTTTGGTTACGGCATCGATGTTGCAGCTCGTGCCCACGAAGGCGATGCTGTTCATCCCCTGTTTTATGGCGCTCATGAGGGCTTCCAGGGTCATGGAATGTGAGTAGATGCTGCCCCCGCTTTCCAGGATTTCTTCCCGGGTTTTTGCAACCATGGGCATGGGTTTCCAGGGTTCTTCTTTTGACTGCCCGGTTACCACGGCGCAGTCGATGAGCCCTTCATCCAGGGCGTAAAGGAGAAGGGAAGTTACTACCCCGCCGTCCTGGCCCTTTAATTCGGGAATTGCGGATTTTGCGGCATAGGCATAGCGGATGTTTCCTATGAGCCCTTCTTCCGTGGTGATGGTCCGAGGGCACTGGTAGTAGCAGACGCCGCAGGCTTTGCAGGGCCCTACAAGTTTTGGTTTCCCATCTTCGATGGTTATGTACTCGCAGCTTGCAGCGCAGGCTCCGCAGAGGGTGCAGATTCCCGGTTTGATGATGTCACGCTTTAATTTTCCGAAGGAAATTTTTTCCTTGTCGCTAAGGTTTCTTTTGAGCCGGATAACACTCTTTTCCAGCACATCGAATTTTTGCTTGCATTCGGGACTGCAGAAATAGTACTGTTTCCCTCCGTATTCCGAAACGTATTCAGTACTGTCTGATACAATTTTCTTGCAGATAGGATCGAGCGGCATTAAAGACCTCTTTAACGGGTTTTCACGAAACTTTAGGAAATTCCGGACAGGTCGTTTCCGGAGATTTGTTTCGCCCTGACCCTGAAGTATGATCATTTATTTGTTTGGAAATGTATATAATTGGACCGTATTTATATAATTGCAATCTAAATATTAGCGCGGTGTATGCTTCATTTATGAATATGTCGGTTAGGGCTTATGTGTCTCCCTGGAAGCCGCAGGGCAGAAAAGCAAGCCAGCTGCGTTAACAGTGTAAAGATGGCTGAAATTGAAAGAATGTGTGCAAAAGGATGTTGAATGGCCAGGAAGATACTCTTTCTTTCTTCCTTTCCAGCCCGGAAATCCCGCTAATCAGACCCTTTTATATTCAAAAAAACGCATCATAAGGCTTGATTGGGTGTTTTTGGAAACATTATTATATACTCCGGTTAATACCCTTCTCCAGACTTCAAATAAATTGTGTTCTTGTTCAATTTCCTTGCCGGAATCCTCTGCCGGCATCTCAACAGGATCTCTTATGCTGGGACTTCTGTGTTTAAAGAGTCTTTTAAAACACAGTTCGCAAGTACAGTTTGTAAGTTTGTAAGTTTGTAAGTTCGTAAGTGTGGCATGTAAGTACAGTTTGTAAGTTTGTAAGTGTGGCATGTAAGTACAGTTTGTAAGTTCGTAAGTGTGACTTTTAAGTACAGTTCGTAAGTACAGTTTGAAAAATACCTCCCGTTTAATACAGATAATCAAGAAGGAATAAAAATGGCTCTGAAACCCAGAATTGCTGAATCTCCACAGGTCCGTTTACTTGACCTGAAGTCAAAGCCTTTCTTCATAGTGGCTTCCGTGGAAGTCGGAAACACCACCACGAAGTGCATCCTGACCGCCACCAACATGGACACCGGCAGGACTCATATCATTAACAAAGTAGTGAAGATGACCAGGGACGTCCGGGGCTCGAAACCCGGGGAAGTGGTTTTCGGAAGGACGCTTACGGGTGTGGAACTGACCCGGCAGTCCATTTCGGAACTTGTGCGCGATACTCTTGTAGAGTCCCTTGAAGAAGCTAACCTGGATATCAAGGCCGATCTGCATTTCGTTGTACGTTCTACAGGTGTTGTTGCGGGTTTTGACTCTCCGGACGAGGTAGGGGAGTTCGTCAAAGCCCTTGCAGAAGGCTGTCTCCTTGCCGGAGTTCCCCCCAAAAACATGACACCTCCGATGTCCCTTTCCAATATCCCTAAGAAGTTCCAGAAATACAGCAAACTGGAAAAGGTGGTCTTCGACGGGGCTGTTGCCGGGGTTTTACCTCCAATCGGCTCCACGGGAGTTGAAATTGTTGCAAACGAGATGGAAGGGGAACTTGCAATGGCAGGGATCAAGGAAGCGGCCAAGTTAACGGACGTGGACTTCAGGAATCCCTGTATCTCAATTGACTTCGGGACAACCCTTGACGGAAGGATCACGAGCCCTGACCTGCCTTACGCAAAGACCGTCGGGAACTTCTGTGGCTACGCGGGTGCAATCCCTGACGCCATCATCCGGGGTTCGAGGGTTGTGGACGCAAAATTGGGAACTGCGCTAGATGTCCTTAAAGACGAAAAACCTCCTTCTTTCCTGACTTTGAAGCTGAAAGCCAAAGTAATTGAGGAATATTCAAAGCGAATTCAGGATCTCGTTATCATTGAAAGAGTTCCTAAAAACAGGAAAAGGTACGGAAGCGTGCCCGTAAGTTCCGAGGGGGCTGACGAAGTGGGTGTCGTGCTTATTGGCTGTGACGTGGGAGAAAACGGGTCAGATATGGGCAAACTGAGTGCCATCGGAATGGAAATGTGCAAAAAGTACGGGCTTCCTGTGGTTACGGCCGTCATTGATGAAGTTATGGCTGATGTTACCTGCAGGCTGGTGAGGGTTGCAAAGGAAGAGGGCCTTGTTTATGAAAACAGTACCGTCGGGATCACAGGCAGGGCCGGAATCACCGGGAACAAGCCGAAACTTATCCTGAAATGCCTGGATGAAATGGGCATTGCCCCGAAAATCGACGAGCGCGTTGTTTTCGTGGATGACGGGCTTGCCAGGGGTGCGGCTGTCATGGCTCGCTGTATGAACTCCCTTGGAACACCTCAGTATCCCCTTGGAGGCAGGCATGGTGGAAAGTGCATCCTGGGGCAAAGGGTCAAATTGCAAAACAAATGAAAAATAATGGAAACTTATCTACTAAATTTAAAAATTTCTGGAAAAATCCGAAATCAATAAAAATATTAAAAAATTAAAACGGAGTGGAGTGAAGGAATTAACCTGCTCCACTACCGGTTATGCCATCGAATGAACTTGAGCTGATGTCCTTTGTACTTTCCAGCTTTTCTCTAATTTCTTCAGCCTTGAATTCTTTCTTTTCTTCCTTTTCCTTGAGTTCGATATCCGTGGGTTCCAGGGTTTCGTCTTTGTACCAGAGGTTTGTAGCCTCGAGCAGTACCCAGACTCCCTGTTCGTCTTCTTTGATCTCGTTTACGCGGCTTATGGTATCGGTGTTGACGTATTTGACGACGTCTCCCACGCTGATGGGTTTATCGTTCCGCCCAATAGCCGTGATGACTTCAGTTTCAGCCATGCTTTCACCTCGAGGCTTCCGGGATCCGGTTGTTTTGCAGGCTCCGGTAAGCCTTTTGTTTCTCAAGATTAGCTGCTTATTAGGTTATTCCGGCCCTCTAATAAAGTTTGTGTGGCCGTCTCCCGGGAAGATTTTTTACGGAAATTGCCTGTCCCGGGTTTGTCGGATCCAAAAAAAGTAAAATAAAGGGTTTAATTGCTGTTGATCTCTTTTTTAAGTTCTCCGAGAAGGGCAACCCTTTCTGCAAAGGCGTTGTGCCTGTGGATGCTTTCCTCATTTACTTGCTTGATGGTGATCACTGCGTCGTCGGGAAGGTTCGGGAACTCTTTTACGATATTGTCTGCCATGGCCCTTACACAGTCTTCCACAAATTTCGGATTTTTGTGTGCGGTTTCCACGACGGCTTTCTCGTCGGAACGCTTCAGGACTTCAAAGACGCTGGAACTCATGGATTTTTCGATGATTTCTATGATGCTTTCCAGGGAAACATCGAAGTCATGAGCTACCTTGATTGAGATTGTGCCCCTGCCGCGCTGGTTGTGGGTAGCCATGGGGACTCTTTCCAGGAACTTGAGGATCGTTTCCTTTTCCACGCCAAGTTCGGCAAGTTCGTTTGCTGCTTTGTCCCTCATTATTTCCTGGGCGCAGGGGCAGGCGGTCATCCCTACTACTTCAGCCCCGATGAGTTTCTTTACATCAAAATAATCTTCATCCCCGCTGCCTCTTACAGCCGAAGCTTCAGCAAAGATGTTCACGACTTCCTGGCATTTCATGCCCGTCGAGGGGGAGGCACGCCTGACCATGTATTCGCTTGTCATCCTGACTTCTGCCTGGTTGGCATATTCATGGCGGCCTAAAAGGTTGTGTGCGATATCGCTGCAGAGTTTCTCGATCTCGTACACAGGCATACTGAGTATATTTTCCAGTACCTCATCAACGGCTTCAAAGTTTCGTGAGAGGTTGGCTCCCTTCCTGTCAGAAGGCAGGTCAACAAAGACATCAAATGTTGAAATCAGTACGATGGGGCGTTTGTCTTTTCTTTTGATTTCAACGAGTTTTTTTACGTTTGTAACCCCGACCCTCGTGAGGTTAATTGGCACGCTTGGCTTGCTTGCCTGGACGTCGGGGAGATTGAAAATACAGCTTTCCATGTTAACCAGATCCATAAAAAGATGAATGTTCGATTTTATACGGATAATTTTGATTGGTACTATTTGCAATCTTGCAATTTTATATGCATTTGCAAAATATAATGACCATTAGGAGTTATAGCATGTAAAGTTTATGCTTTCTATTTTTCAGTTTTTTTTCCAAAAGTACAATAAAACATTTTTCCCAAAATGCTAATATCCGCTTGCTGAACCTATATTTAGGTACATTTCCAACAAGCCATAAATATTTAAATATTTCCCATACAGAGCACAATATAGAAAAATTTAGTTTATATAGAGTCCATGTATTTGGGTAAATTTTCCCTAAAACACTAACTATAGCCAACTTCCTGAAGAAAGACTTTATATACTTTAAAACTTAATCAGTGTCTAGCAATACAATTTGCGAGGTGACCTTTATGTCCAACACAAGAAATTTTGTTTTACGAGACGAAGCTGGCAATGAGCACGGAGTATTCACCGGAAAACAGCCTCGGCAGGCTGCTCTCAAGGCTGCGAACCGTGGGGCCGGCACAAAGAAGAAGCCGGAAATCATCCGCCTCAGGGAACGCGGGACAAAGAAGGTGCACGTTTTCAAGGCATGGAAGGAAGACGTCGAGGCTCCCAAGAACAGGCCTGACTGGATGCCTGAGAAAATCAGCAAGCCCTTTGTCAAGAAAGAAAAGATTGAAAAGCTAGAGTAAATTTCATTTGTCACAGCCCCTACAAATAGGGGTTATTTCTTTTTCTTTCCAATACTTATATATAGATTTTCCTGGAAAGGCCTTTATTTTTCAAAACTTTCCGGGATCGTTTATTTCAGACACCTTTAAAGGAAATTATGCTCTTTTAATGAAGTTTTATTTTTCAATTGATGTTTTATTTTTCAATTGATGTTTTATTTTTCAATTGATGTTTTATTTTTCAATTGATGTTTTATTTTTCAATTGATGTTTTTTTCCCTACATTTATTTATTTTTTCCTTCGGATTCCTTATTCTATAAATCTTTTTTGAGCCCTGGGAGGTTCTTTGTGGTTTTTTGAATCTCTCGTTTTCAATATCCCGGAGTTTTGCGGTTTCTTTCAACGATAAGTTTAATAGCAGAACTTCTGATTCCTAGGTCATGTCACTGAAGCGAGAAAACGTGCTTATTGAGGCCCTGCCTTATATGCAGGAGTTCTACGACTCGGTCATGGTCGTTAAGGTTGGTGGAAATGCCATGGTCAACGTCCAGATTATGGAAGACATCATCAAGGACATCGTGCTCCTGCGTTTTGTGGGGATCAAGCCGGTGATCGTGCATGGTGGAGGTCCCGAGATCACGGAAAAGATGACGCGCATGGGGAAGAAAGCCGAATTTGTGGAAGGGCTCCGCATAACGGACGACGAAACCCTGGAAATCGCCCGCATGGTCCTGGTGGGCAACATCAACACGAAAATGGTTTCCCTTATCGGGAAGTCCGGGGGCAGGGGCATCGGGTTAACGGGCCATGACGGGAGACTGATTCTCGCCCGCAAGAAAGCCGCCCAGAAGGTAATGGTCGAAGGTGTGGAAACCGAGGTCGACATTGGCTGGGTGGGAGAAAGCGAGGTCATCAACCCCGAAATCCTCCAGATTGTGCTTGAAAAAGGATACATCCCCGTAATCTCCCCGATTGCCGTGGACACGGCAGGCAACGCTCTGAACATCAACGCCGACACTGTTGCAGGAGACATTGCCGCAGCCATCCATGCCAAAAAGCTCATCCTCATGACCGATGTCTCCGGGCTCCTTCGGGATATGGATGACCCCGGAAGCCGCATCTCCCGTATCTCGCTGGATGATATTGATCCCCTTATCAATGAAGGAGTCATTCGTGGGGGCATGATCCCGAAAATCAAAGGTGCGGCCGTAGCCTTGAAAAGCGGAGTCGAAAGGGCTCACATAATAAACGGCAGCGTTTCCCATTCCATGCTCCTCGAACTCTTCACCGATGGTGGGGTCGGGACAATGCTCTATGGGCCCGGTTTTGAGCCGTAAGAATGTGAATAGTACGAATAAGAAGTACGAATAAGAAGTACGAATAAAAAGTACGAATAAGAAGTACGAATAAAAAGTACGAATAAAAAGTACGAATAAAAAGTACGAATAAGAAGTACGAATTAAGAATTTCTCAATTTGAACCACTGCCGGAGATGTTGCGAATGGACCTGATCATACGCCCGGTCAGCCTGGGTGATGCCGTGGACATAAATGAGATGAGGAGGCAGGAGGGCATCATAGACAAAACTCTTGCCCTGGCAACCGAAACCCTTGAGTTTACCGAGGCTTTCCTGCGGAACTTCGGGGCAGACGACCATGTTCTTGTCGCTGAGAAGGATGGAAAAGTCGTGGGCATGGTCGGCATCCATCTACTTAAGAGCGCAAGGCAGAGGCACACGGCTGCCCTGGGGATGATGGTCAGGGCGGAATTCCAGGGGCAGGGCATCGGGAAAAAGTTGATGGAAAACATCCTGGACCTGGCTGACAACTGGCTTATGCTGGTAAGGGTTGAGCTGGATGTTACCGGGGACAATGAAAGGGCGATTGGCCTGTACAGGTCTTTCGGGTTCGAAGTCGAAGGGAAAAAGAAGTATTCGATAATAAAGGGCGGGAAGTATGCCGACCTGCTTATGATGGCAAGGTACCGGCTTCCTTCTCAGTAAGTAAAGGTAGAAATAATAAAGGGAGAAAAATCTCCTCTTTTGCTCCTTTAATCGGACTATTTTTTTGTATTTTTTTCAATCTAAAATCGGCGTTCCGTACGTGAAATCTTCTATTTCGAGCACTTTTTTCCAGAGCTCTTTGCATTCGCAGTCTATTTTCTCGAGGTCTGCGGGGTCCTGGCTCAGTGAGAAGTTCCTTATTTCGTCCGCAACGTCTCTGCTGCATATTTTGCAGTTGTGAGGGCCGCGTTTTGAGCCTGCGCCGACAGGGTCGGACATCATGGGGAGTTCCGGGTGGGCGGCTTTTGCCTGCTTCAGGATTTCTACGATGCTCCAGAGCCAGGGCGGGCGGTACTGGCCTTTTTCCCAGAGGGACTCGACCAGGGTTCCTTTCTGGACATTGCAGAGGTTGATGGAGATTGTGTCCGAATAGGGTGCGGCATCGTCGATGGAGCGGAGGATGTCTTCCAGGGCCTGTTTTTCGGAGAGGAAGAGGGGCTTTAGCATTAGGTAGGTTTTTACGGTTACCCCGTGCTTTTTCGTTATTTCGGCTGCCCGGACGAAGTCCTCGAAAGTGAAACCTTTGTTGATGGAGTCTTTCCTGATCCTGTCGGAACTGGTCTCAAGGCCAAAGGCAAGTTCGAATGGCTTTTCTTTCATAATGTCGAGGCAGTCCTGAACGTTTTCGTCGCTCACAAAGCCCGGGCGGGTCTCTACGAGCACCTTGACCACGCGGGGATCCGCTGCCAGGGCTTCGAGAATGGCGTGCCTTGCTTCAAGGGGGACTTCCTTGTCGTCCAGGAAACTTCCTGAGGTGAAGATCTTGATCATGAGCTCCGGAAACTTTTCGGCTTTTTTCATCGCTTTTTCAAGCTGGGCCTTATAGTCTTCCAGGGTGGGGGGTTCGCTTGCGCAGTCGTAGACGTAGCCACACATGGTGCAGCCGCCGGCTTTTCCCCAGCGACAGCCTGCGGTCTTGAAAATCATCGTCAGGGTCTTTGTCTCTACGCCGTTTACAAGGTCGCTTCCGGTCCAGCTTGCCGCCGGCACGTCTGTGGGGGAGGGCCTGACCTTTATCCGCTTCCGGATATCGAGTACTGCTTTATTCAGGGACATGGTTGTGAAAACTCGCTTTAAAGCTAGGTTTGTCGAATGCTTTTCAAAAAAAAGAAAAAGATTTTTTGAAGCCTTTTTCGGCTTCACTCAAACTCAATGGTCGCAGGCGGCTTGGGTGTGATGTCGTAGACCACCCTGACCACGCTCGGGATTTCGGAGGTGATCCTGGACTGGAGCTTTCTGAGGACGTCCCAGGGAAGTTCCAGTGCTTCTGCGGTCATCCCGTCCCTGGACCCGACTGCCCTGACTGCCACAATCCAGCCGTAGGCCCTGATATCGCCCTTGACCCCGGTCCCTTTCCCGATCACTGCGGCATAGGTCTGCCAGGGGCAGAAGCGGTCCAGGAGTTCCTCCTCCACAATGGCGTTTGCCTCGCGGGTTGCCTCGAGCTTCTCTTCGGTAACTTCCCCGAGCACACGGACAGCCAGTCCCGGACCAGGGAAAGGCATCCTCTCGCAGATCTCTTCGGGCATTTCAAGTGCCCAGGCAACTTCCCTAACCTCGTCCTTGTAAAGGTCGTCAATAGGCTCCACGATCTTCTTGAAATCAACTACCGAAGGCAGACCTCCCACGTTGTGGTGGGACTTGATCCCGCCCTCTGACTCGATCCTGTCCGGGTAGATGGTGCCCTGGATCAGGTACTCGGCCTGAAGTTCCTTTGCTTCTTCCTCAAAAACCCGGATGAAGGTCTCTCCGATTGCTTTTCTTTTCTCTTCTGGGTCGGTAACTCCTTTCAGGGCTTCCAGGAACCTGTCCTTTGCAAACACGATGTGCAGGTTCATGTGGGAAAAGATGTGTGCGATCCTTTCGGTCTCCCCTTTCCTCATGAGCCCGGTATCAATATATATCGGGTGCAGTTTCTCCCCGATCGCCCTGTAAGCCAGCTCCGCACAGACCGAACTGTCCACGCCGCCGGAAAGAGCAATTATCGCCCTCCCCTCGATTTCGTTTTTGATCCTATCAATTGCCTTTGGAATGAATTTCTCGGGTTTTACCATCGAAATGCTCCTTTGAATGGTACTTTGATTCCTTTGAATCGGTTACTTTGAATGTGCTTCGAATTGGACTTCGGATTTGACTTCGAATTGATTTCCGTTGAATAATAACCGTGATTGGTGAAATGTAATAGAATTATCAGGATTTGATTATATTTTAGTGGGATATATGTGTCAGTGCATGGGGGTTTTGATATTTAAAGGTATAGTAGAAGGAGCATTTCTTCGCAAATAATACATAACAAATTCATATCTCTCATTTGTTTAATTTTTTCACAAAGTTTATACGCCTTTAATACTATATTGAAGAGAAAAGAATAGGATGTGTAAAATACTTTCACTCCGGTTGGGCTTTTTAATTATAGATTTAAAACTTACAGTTTGTATTGAATTTGTAGTGGGTTTGAAGGCTCTGATATTGTGAATTTTGTGAGGGATGTTTGTGGAAATTGAGGATGATATTTTGAAAGCAATTGGGTCCCGATGTAAAAATAAAGATGAGTTGCTTTCTGAGTATGCTACAAAGAATTCAGATTACAAAAGGAGGGAACAAATTAAAGAAGAGTATCCGATAATTCGCCCTCCTTTTTACCGAGATGCAGACAGAATACTCCATTCAAAATCATTTGCTAGATATATTGATAAAACCCAAGTTTTCTTTTTGGTGGACAACGATCATATTACGCATCGTGTTCTTCATGTTCAACTTGTATCAAAAATCTCTAGAGCAATAGGTAAAGCTCTTGGATTAAACGAAGATCTTCTTGAAGCTATTGCTCTTGGTCATGATATCGGGCACGTTCCTTACGGTCATTTGGGCGAGTCAATACTAAGTAATATTTGCGAGAAACACAGACTTCCAAAATTCAAGCACAATATTCAGAGTGTTCAATTTCTTGATAAAATTGAAAAGAAGGACCTAACTATTCAAGTATTGGATGGAATACTTTGTCATAATGGCGAAGTTCTTAAAGAAAAAATGAAACCAGATAGAAATTTCGATTGGACATCATATGATTCGAAAATAGAATCTATACAGAATGGCGATGATCCAATGCCAATGACTTTAGAAGGATGTGTAGTTAGAATTTCTGATGTTATCGCTTATTTAGGTAGGGACTTGGAAGATGCGATAGAGGTAAAACTTATTCCAGAGAGTTTGCCAGATTTTCCCGAGAGTTGTAAGAAAGTCTTTAATTGTGAATCTGGAAAAGGAATAAATTGGTCTATTATTGATACTTTGATTAAAGATGTAATAAACAATAGCTTTGAAAAAGATGAAATCTCGTTCTCTTCTGAAGTTCGTAAATGTGTTTCGGATTGTAAAATATACAATGAAAAACATATATATGCAAATGCTAAGTTATCAGCGGAAGTGCCAAAAATTAGGCGCATGTATGAGATGATCTTTAATCATTACTTGCTCGACTTATGTTCTAAGAATGAATATTCTCTGATTTATGACTACATGATTAATCTTAGTTGGGTGTCAAAGGATTATTTAGATAATTCTTCACCCGCTGAACTTGTAAGAGATTTCTTGGCGGGAATGACAGACAGGTATTTTGAATATGTATTCAATCAAATTACGATTCCAACAAGGGTAAAACTTCACTATGGGGATTGAGATGACTAAGAAAATATATATCGCTGGGCCATTGTTTTCTGAAGCAGAGTTGGAGTTCAATAAGAAAGTAGACGTTTTTTTAAGAAGAATTGGGCTAGATACATTTTTACCACAGAGAGATGGTTATTTACTAGCAGACTTGATGTTGCAAGGAGCTAGTAAGGAAAAAGCGCTTGATATTATATTCAATAAAGATCTTGAGCAAATTAAGAATTGCGATCTTGTATTGCTTATCTTAGATGGACGAGTTCCTGATGAAGGTGCATGTGTAGAAGTTGGACTTGCGTATGCTTATGATAAAGAGTGTGTAGGCTTTAAGTCTGATTCACGTTCACTTATGGGTAACATGGATAATCCTTTACTTGTAGGAGCTTTGAAGGGGCGTGTGGCAAGATCCTTTTCTGAACTGGAATCCTTTTTGGAGGACTTTTTGGGTAAAAATCTCTCGCAGTTTTCTTGTAGATCCGCCTCAGTTTGTTCTGAAAAAGCAATGTAGAATGATAGTTAATATCCTTATGTTGTTCTGCCAAATTCTTCTGCTGATAGGGGCGGAACTATTTTTTACATTTTTTCATTTCGGGCCCTTGATATCTCCTTTTCACACCTCAATCCTTAATTTCATATAATTACTCGCCAGTAACTTACTGCATGGTAAGAGTCTTCAACCGGGAACGTGAACTTTCAGTCCTCGAGGATTTATATCGTGCCCCTACCTCTTCCCTTGTGGTCCTGTACGGGAGGCGGCGCGTGGGGAAGACGGAGCTTGCGCGGGAGTTTATCAAAGACAAGAAGAGTGTTTACCTTCTCGTTGAGACGAAAACAGAAAAGCTGCTCCTTCGGGACCTTGAGGATTCCATAGAGGGTGTCATGGGGATCAGGCCGCGACTGGATTCCTGCGACGACTTTTTTACTTTGCTTTTCAAGCTTGAGGAAAAGCTTGTAGTCGTATTTGACGAGTTCCAGAACTTTTCAAAGGTGAACCCGGAGCTCTTTTCGAAGTTCCAGAGGTACTGGGACGTGGGGCACAGGGAATCAGGGCACATGTTCCTTGTGATCGGGTCTTATGTGGGGCTTATGAAAAAGCTCTTCCAGGGAAGCAAGGAGCCACTCTTCGGGAGGGCTACCATGCTTTTTAACGTGAAGCCGTTTACTTTTGAGGCAAGTTTCGAACTTTTGAGGGCGTATTCCGATATCGGGATTGAAGAGGCTATGAAGGTCTATTTCATGCTCGGGGGAGTGCTTAAATACTTGCTCCTTGCGGGGGCTTTCGGGGCTTCGGATGCGCTTCGGACTTTCGAGAGGCTCTTTCTGGAGCCGGGGATGCTCCTTGAGGAGGGTAAGAATATCCTGGTCCTGGAGTTCGGGTCCGAGCATAAGGCTTATTTTTCCATTCTTGAGGCGATTGCCCTTGGAAAAGTTACCCCTGGGGAAATTGCTGATTATTCTGGGCTTGCTCCGGCGACGGTTTCCAAATACCTGCACGAGCTTTTCTATGAGTATGAGATTGTCACCCGGGAAGAGCCGGTAATCGGGGCAAAGAAAAGAAGCGGGCGCTACTTCCTGCACGACAACTTCTTCAGGTTCTGGTTTGCTTTCATTTACAGGCATTACGGGGCGCTTGAACTTGACCCTGAAATGGGTGAGGAACTGGTCAGAAAGGATATGAACACTTATTTCGGACGGGCTTTTGAAGAGGTAGCGGAGGAATTTTTGATAAAACTCAATAAAAAAGGAGCTCTTCCTTTCAGGTTCCTGGAAATTGGCAGGTGGTGGGAAAAGGAGGAGGAAATCGACCGGATAGCTTTCAGCAGGGAAAGCAGGGATGCCCTTTTCTGTGAGGTGAAGTGGAGAGACCTTAGCCGTAGAGAGGCTGAACAAATCGTTGAAAAGCTCAGGGAAAAAGCCTCAAGAGTGAAAGGAAAATGGACAGAGCACTACTGCCTGGTCGCAAGAAGCATTGAAGGAAAAGATGAACTGAATTTCCAGGCTTTTGATTTGCAGGATATTGAAAGGGTTTTTCTGGATAAATGAGAACGCTTTTCCCTCCTCAACCTCCCTTTTCTGTACGTTAGGCGGCGAATCACCTGAAAGTTGCAGTGGAAGTAGGGGGCATAATTAAGCCAAATCAGTTCCTTTTAAGTTATATCTGCTATCTGCTCCTTTTACTCTGGAAATGTTTTTTGAGCTTCCGGGATTTTTTCTCATTTTTCCGTGTCTTTTCGTGCTCAGGGGACACTGCTAATAAAGGCTGTTATGGCGGAAAAAAAATCTTTGTTGCGGAAAAAACCGTTATATATGAGGGGGAACGTAAATCCGTGGTACCGGTTCTTTGGAAGAAGCTCTGGACGTAAAAAGGACCGTTGAGTATCGGATTTTTAAAAAATCCCACAGCCCGTTCTTTGGAAGAAGACGTGGAGGGCAAAAAGAACGGTTAAATGCGGATTTTTTATTATAATTACTGACCAGGTTTTACTGGAATGGAGAAGGGATGGACCCCGAGACCTATGAAATAATAGAGAAACTTGATAAAATCTCGGAATTGCTGGAAAGTATCGTTGAATCTCAGAAGAAAATTACCGGTTTACTGGAATTGCTTGTGAAAGAAAAATAAGTTCCTGAACCGGGTTGAAAACCTGTACTCTTCTCATCGACCCGGACCAGGCTTTGTTGCCTGAAAAGGGAGAAATTTGTTTTTGAGATGAAGCAAAAGAGAATAAATATAAAAATAGATTTCTCCCAAAAATTCAATATGAACCCCCTCATTTCCACTGGAATTTTTGTCAGTTTCCCCGTCAGGACTTCTTCTTTTTGCTTCTTCTGCAATGATCAGCTCTTTTCCAAAGTTGCATAGGATGGCTGAGGTTTCCAAAATTAACCCTGTTTCTGAAAATTAGTTCTTATATTTTTAAATCAATACACTCCAAATTAAGATAGGGGGATTTTGGGAATGTCTGAAGATTCTTTGAAATGGGTGAATTTATGGATAGCTCTCATGTTGTTGTTACTTTGTGGTGTGGCCCTGGTTTTCGCCTTCGTTTTTTCCTACGGTTGAGTCTGTTAAAGACTTCATTTCTCGTAAATTAATTTTTTCCGGATTTTTCAAGTTTATTTGGCTGGTTCGATGTAGAAAAGGAGGTTCCGAAGATGTTTGTCGAATTGAAGTCCTTGCTTACAATCCTTGAATTTTTGCCTCTGTGTATCTTGCTTGGCTTTGTGCTTCTCGTGACATGAACGAGTAATTAAAGGAAACTGAAATTCCCGGGACCTTAATATGATTGAGGCTCTTCGCTGTTTTTTATGGGTTGAAAATAATTGCTTAGTTATAAAGTAGCCAGACCAAAGATATGAACATCAAGAATGATTGTGATTTTCAACACCAAAAGTTTCTAAATTTTATACATGTTACTTCGATATTCAGGAAATGAATGTAAGTTACCCACTCGAAATAGCGAAGAGCCGATATTGATTTTTAGGCTTTGTAGAAACCTATCTAAATCAAACCTTAAAGGGGAACTATAATTTCCCTGTTCAGCTTTTCCTGAAAACCTTTTTTCGACTTGCTTTATAGGTACCGGCGCTCTCACCGGTCGTCGTAGACGACCGGCTTTTCCATGAAGTATATTTAAAAGACCAAAAAAAATAACTAAATAGGTAAGTTGGTGGCCAAAAAATATACTGGATAACTAAAAAATCATA